>VFQO010000148.1_pt1 | contig 88760 bp, 76 predicted proteins | sample 3512331 | NCBI WGS metagenome assembly VFQO01 (sample SAMN10412371, study PRJNA504923) | tailings metagenome | isolation source: Replicate 3 from Balatoc abandoned mine | place: Philippines: Itogon, Benguet | collected 2017-08-28 | reverse complement strand
TGGTGTGAGAGGCGCACCTCGCTAACTTTTCAGTTAGCGAGGCCGTCTACTCGATTTTGAGGATTTTAAAACCTTATTCTGGTCTTGGGGCCTGAGGAATCTGAAGTCCCCGAGTGGATTCCAAAATCGGAAGATTCGCCTCGGTCGGGATATAAATTACCGTTTTGTCCGAAAGATTTTTTTGCTGCCTTACCCACAGGTATTGAATGTACTTTTCTGAGATGGCTCCATTTTCAATGGCAATTGCTTCAGCGGCACCTTTTGCACGCTCAACCTCGGCTTGCGCATTGAGTTTTTCTGCTTCCAGATTAGCTGCTGCTTCTTCGATCAGGATTCGTCTGTTTTGTTCTGCTTTGGCAAATTCCGCTCTACCTGACATTTCCTGTTGCCAGACATTGTAAGTCGGACAGCCCCACAGGCCAAAACCGATCATTCCAAAAAGGATCCACGAAACAATGGTTCCTAGCATGACTCCTTTGTAACTTCCATTCATAGCTTTTAAAGGTTTAAGTTGTGTGATTTTTACAAGCTAGTTAAGCGGAGAAGACAGGGGAAAGGTTTTAGGTTTTTTGGGTTGGGTATTGATTGGAAAGGTTAGACCCTGAGAAAAATTAGAAATGCAAATTTACCAATTCCCTAAACCTGACTCCGCAACTAAAGTCAATAGGGCCAACTTGATGGCTAAAGTTCCATTTTCATCCATCCACCACTCGTCGAGAGAGTGGGCTTTATCGCTTTGTCCTCCCCAGCCGATAGTGACAGCAGGAATTCCCCGATACATCAGCCAATTGGCATTGCCAGACATGATGCTCAATCGAGGAGTAATCCCAAAAGCCTCAAGAGAAGCGGCCGATCTTGCGACCAAGCTGTGGTCTTGTGCGGTCATTCCGGAAGGTCGAAAGCCGATTTGATCAAGTTTTAGGGTGAGTTCTGGGCCCTTTTCTCGTTTTGAGTTGTAGGCATCAAAGCCTTGGTGCATGGACGATTTAAAGATCGAATCCATTTTTGTCAGGCTTTTGTCGTCTTCCGAACGCATGTCGACTTCCATCCAAGATTCAAAGGGGATCGAGTTGACCGAGGTACCTCCGCCGATTTTCCCTACGTTAAAAGTGGTTTTTGGCTTTGTAGTGGAGGTAAATTGACCAGCGGCATCCGAAAAAATATGAATCATCTGACCCAAGGCATGGTGAGGATTGGCCAAGCCAAAGTCGCCCCAAGAATGGCCTCCAGGACCGGAAACCGTCACCTTATATCGTATTGAACCTGTACCCCGATTGGCGACTAATCCTACTCCGGAGACGTCGATTGAAATCCATCCATCGAGCTTCACTTCCCCTCGGTCCACCAAGTATTTTACACCTCTTAAATCACCGTTGCCTTCTTCACCTACCGTTGCTACAAACAGAATATTGTCTTTGGTTTGGATCTTGGCTTTTTCCATGGCTCTTAGGACGGTAAGTACAACCATCAGACCTCGGGTGTTGTCCCCGATGCCGGGTGCAAAAAGCGTATCACCCCGACGCTTTACCCGCACATCGGTTTCTTCTGGAAAAACGGTATCCAAATGTCCGTCCAAGGCGATGGTGCGTTTTCCTTCCGTTCCCTTTCTCAGTGCGAGGATATTTCCGATGGAGTCTTTCCACACCTTCACGCCTCCAGCTTCTTGAAGCAGTTCTTGGTATTTTTTACCCCGCTTGGACTCTCCGAAAGGCGGAGCGGGAATTTCATTGAGGAGGATTAATTCCTCGATGGTTTGAGGATTGAGTCGTTCGATCTCGTCAAAAGCAGATTGGATAGCGGGATGATCTTTTAGTTTTTGGACTTCCTGAGTGTAGTTGCCTCCCTTTGTGGAAGTGGTGGTTTGGGAGAATCCTGAACCAGCAAGTAATAAAATCGAGATAGAAAGAAAGAGCAATCGCATGGGAAATGGGGGAATGGGTCTGAAGAAACGCTCGGTGTGGGGTGAAGACGAGCTGGATTTTTCAATCTCGAATTTAAAGGATTAAGCTCCTTGGTCAATTTTTTTCGGGCGAAAGAATTTGCAACCTGGAAATTGATGGATTTCTCTTTTTTTAGAATCTGATTATCCGCTTTTCTACCAGTTACCAAATAAGATAAGGATTGAAGTCCGATTAGAAATGCTGTGGACTGTCGTCTGTGGTCAGTTGACGAATATCCGCACTATTAGAGCCAAGGATCTACTTGGTGGTAAGATTGCGGATATTCAAATTTTAGAATTTGGCAAATTGACTTCTTGGATGTTTGTCTAAAAATCTGAATGTACAGAAATTAGTTGCTCTTTCCCAAAATCTTGATCGAGGGATTGATGTTTACCAGATCCTTTATTAACTCCTCATTATTTTCTGGGGCAATATAGATTTCATCAAATTTTCTGAATTTGATAATAATGCCTCCGTTGGAAAGGGAAGGTTTAAGTCCGGCCCAAAGGGTAGTGTCGTTTTGGATTTCTCTAATTTTAAAAATTGGGATTCTTCCCTTGATAAATCCACTTTTGTAGTACAATTGGTCGCCTTCCAGCCTATAGCTTGTCCCCACATAAAACCAAAGGATGAAAAAAAGCGGTGAAATCAAAGGAATGAGAATGACCGGATTGGTTTCAATTGTTTTACTATCGATCAGGTAAACAAAAAAGGGCAAGCCAACCAAAAGAACTATAATTCCTCGGATCAATGAACCCTTTTTTGCTTTGTAGATTTTCATTTTTTCGCCTGATTTTCTTTGCTAATGTTTCGTATAATAGCCAATTCGGCTAACGTTTTTTAATCATAAACATCTGAAAACTGTTTTCTGCGACTGTTTACTTTTTCCTATCCGTTGAAAATCAACTTAAACGTAGTGCCTTCACCAAGACTGGATCGTACTTGAATATTCCCTTTGTGCCGGCGCATGATCTGCTTGGAAAGGGAAAGTCCGATGCCCGAACCTTTCTTTTTGGTAGTGAAAAAGGGAATGAAAATCTTGCTCAAGGCTTCTTCTTCGATTCCCTTCCCGGTATCAGTCACCTCAATGATGATCTTGCCTGCCTCATCGATGAATGCACTTAGGGTGATGATTTTTTCCTCCGAATCTTCTAAAGCCTGAATGGCATTCTGCAGAAGGTTGATTAATACCTGCTCGATTTGATGCTGATCTCCGAATAGGATCAATTCGTTAGGATTGAGCTCCTTTCGAAGCGTGATTCCTTGGGCCTCGAGTTGATTTTGGAGTAAAATCTCCAGTTGGTCAAATAGTCTGGAAATCCCGATACTGCCAAACTTAGGTGTGGGAATATGGGCTAGACTTCTGAAATCTGACACAAAGCTGATCAGACCTTGGCTTCGCTTTTCGATGGTGCTGATTCCCATCATGCAATCTTCCATGTCGGCAGGACTCAGCGATTCATTGTTTTCGATCTTTTCTTCCAGTTCGCCCTGGAGTGTTCCTGCCAGAGAAGAAATCGGAGCGATGGAGTTCATGATCTCGTGGGTGAGGATTTTCACGAGGTTTTGCCAAGCCTCCATTTCCTTTTCCTCGAGTTCGGATTGGATGTTTTGCAGGGACACCAGCTTGAAGCGCTCGCCTCTCATCAACAATTCAATGACATAGACCGAAAGCTGCATGATCCCGTCTGGATGAGCGATTTTGATGAGTTCGCTGCCCCCGGTGCGGAGGTTTTGGATGGCAAGGTGAAGCTCTTTGTTGACCTGTTCGATCTCGGAGATGTTTTTGAGCTCATCCACATTCAGGATGCGCTTGGCTGCGACGTTGAGGATCTGGATTTCCCCATTTTCTCCAAACGTGATGAGGCCAATACTCAGGTGCTTGAATACCGATCTGAAGTACTGATAGTTGGCTTCCTTTTCAGCTTGATCTTCCTTTAGCTTCGCCAAAATGGCGTTGAACTCGATATGCAAATCATCTGTCTCAGTTCCGTCAAACTTCACCGGATAAAGTTGGGTGTATTTGTCTTGCTTGATGTTGTCGAGGAAAAGACGCACTTTTTTGAAGGAACTCTCCGAATACCTTAGCAAAAAAATGATCTGAAAAGCTACCAAAATGAGGAAAAGGGAAATCATAAAGACTCCCCAATCTCCCGCAATTCCAAAGGCTAGAAAAAACAAGGATGTTGCCATCAGGGCGATTCTGCCCAGCAAGCCGACTTTATAATCCATATTTTTCCAGTCTTCTGTAAAGTGAAGCTCGGGTAAGACCGAGTTCCTTGGCGGCTTTGGAGATATTGCCTCCGTTTTTGTCTATGGCTCGCTGAATGGTGCTACGCTCCATGTCGTCGAGATTTAAGGTGGCGGTAGACTGGACTTTCTCAGAGGAAGGCTTGGCGGAAAGGAAAAAGAAATCTCTCGAATCCAATTCATTGCCTTCAGCCATAATAATCGCCCGTTCGATGGCGTGCTGTAGCTCACGGATGTTACCAGGCCAAGAGTAGCGCTGCAAGAGTTCCATGGCAGCCGGTTTGAAGCCGGTGAAATTTTTACGGTATTTCTGAGAATACTGCTTCAGGAAATGATTAGCAAGTTGAGGAATGTCATCCTGACGCTCGCGGAGTGGAGGTAGAAAGATCTCCACAGTATTGATTCGGTAAAGTAAATCCTGACGGAAGGTATGGTCCTGCACCATTTCATGCACAGGCATATTGGTGGCGCAGATTAGTCGGATATCGACTGGAATGGGTTTGTTTGTACCGATTCGGGTAACCTCTCTTTTTTGGAGGACTGTCAAGAGCTTGGATTGCAAGGGCATGGAAAGGTTGCCGATTTCATCCAGGAAAAGCGTGCCTTGGTCAGCTACTTCAAAGCGTCCCGCACGGTCGTCTTTGGCATCTGTAAAAGCTCCTCGCTTATGACCGAATAGTTCGGATTCGAAAAGCGTCTCAGTAATTGCACCCATATCCACGCCGACGAAGATTTCATCTTTACGATGAGATCGATCATGGATAGCACGTGCGATGAGTTCCTTACCAGTTCCATTTTCTCCCAAAATCAACACGTTGGCGTCTGTCTGTGCCACTTTATCGATGATGGAAAAGATATTTTTCATCGAAGCCGAGCTGCCGATAATATCAGTGTAGGGCTTTTTCAAGTCTGTCTGCAGTGCTTTTTGCTTTTTCTGAAGCTGGTCTACTTCATTATAACTTTCCTTCAGTTTCAGTGCCGAGTGGAGAGTTGCGATTAGTTTTTCGTTTTGCCAAGGCTTCAGGATAAAGTCGGTCGCCCCTTCTTTAAGCGCTTGCACGGCCATTTCCACGTCACCAAATGCAGTGATCAGGATAACCACGGCTTTCGGATCGATTTCTTTGATTTGACTCAACCAATAAAAACCTTCCTTGCCCGAAGTGGTGTCTTCGCGAAAGTTCATGTCCAATAGGATCACATCAAAGCTGTTGTTGTTGATCAAAAAGGGAATCCTCCGAGGATCTTTTTCTATCATGACCTCTTTGGCGTGCTTTTTCAAAAGCATTTTTGCAGCAAAGAGCAAGTCTTCGTTGTCATCGATAATCAGGATTTTTCCCAGGTTTTGCGCTTCCATAGTTGATTGTTTGGAGGTACTAGGGGGAAAATGGTGCCAAGTGGATTTAAAGGCAATTTGAGGAGATTTTTCGGATAAAGTGTTCGATTGTGTACGTTTTTATACTGTTTTCGGACAGCCTGTCCGGTTGGGTGTCCAGTTTTTAATCCCTACCTTTGGCAATCACAAAAAGACAAGTACATGCAAGCTAAGAAAGGGGATGCCGTAGCAGTCCACTACACCGGAAGATTGGATGATGGGAGCATTTTTGACTCCTCCGTATCCAGGTCGCCATTGAGTTTTACATTAGGAGACGGAAATATGATCAAAGGATTTGATGCGGCCGTGTACGGTATGGTGATCGGAGATAAAAAAACCGTGACCATCCCCGCTGCAGAGGCTTACGGAGAGCGCCGTCAAGATATGATGATTGATGTGCCTTTGTCCCAAGTTCCTCCGCACATCCAAGCCGAAATCGGATTACAACTTACACTACAGGGCGAAGGAGGTCATCCGATGCCAGTGACCGTCGTGTATGTGGATGAGGAGAAAATCACGCTAGATGCCAATCACGAATTGGCGGGTAGAGACTTGATTTTTGATATCGAACTGGTTTCTATCAATTAATCCTGAAGCCGTAAATAAAAGAAACCGACTGGGAAAACCCAGTCGGTTTTTTTTTGGTTTTTTGCCAAAATGAAATTGAAGGAGGAAAATGCTAAGCCACAGATGCACAGATTGAAATCTGCTCTGTGTTCCAAGGAGATTTGTGTGGTTCAAAATTCTCTTATTTCAGATTTTTTAGCGTTTGTGGCAATTTGAAAACCTGAAGTTCGGAAGGTGTCTGGATTACGAGAATCTCTTGACCGATTTGGATAGCGCTCGCTTTGTCTACCGGTAATTTCCCTAAGTCAAATTCTTCCAGAGTACGAATCGAGTAGCTTTTTAGACTGCCGTTTTCAATCCAAAAAATCCTGTCTTTGTAAAAGCAAAGCTGCTGATTCACCCGAATTGGTAACTTTTGGATGAAGTTTGCCTGATTGTCAAAGATGAAAATACCTGATTCGGGTATATTTAGGTAAACCCGATTTTTGAATTCACGAATTTCTTTGACTGTCAGATTTTGAGGATCAAGAACCAAATTCATCGGTTGTGATTGGATGATTTGCTTTTGGAGGTAGTTGAAACTTTTTAGTGAAAGGTCTGATTCGTCCCATACCCAAATCACATTGTTGTTGCCAAGTGTGGCCGCTTTGGGAAGTGTAATTTCATTGAGTAGGAAATTGCCTTCGGATAGCGGATTGAGAAATCTATCTAGAATTCTGTACTCCTGAAGGTCTTCTGAAAAGCTGAAAATAGAAACTGTCCAAGATGCCTCCAATTGCTGAAGTCTGCCTTGTCTTGGAGGTGAGAAAAGATTGAGCTGCTTACCGTTTTGATCTAAAAGCAGGATATCTCCATTTTTTTTACTGACGAAGATTTGATCTCTTGTGTCAATTGAAATCAAATCGCTCTGGCTTATCGAAAGGGTTGCAATTGGATTTTGTTCTTCAAAAAGTCCTTGGCCCTGTGCAAAAAAGGGCATGTAAACCAACAGAATCCAAAGGAGTTTTCTCATTTTTCAAAAGTCATCAGTTTTGCTCCTGATTCACTGTACTCCAAGTAAGTATTTTGGGTTACCCATTCCCCGAGATTGTAGTAGGTCGCATTTTTCCCAACTTCCAGTTCCAGAGGCAAGTGCCGGTGACCGAAGATGTAGTAGTCGTGATGAACCCGCATTTCAATCTCTTTGCAATATTGCCAAAGCCACTCATCGTCGCCCAAGAAGTGATTCTCATTTTTAGAAATATTGGTTATCCGGCTGTGACCTGACCAAGCTTTTGCGAGACGTATGCCCAAGTCAGGGTGTAGCCATCTGAAGAGCAATTGTGCAAATGGGTTGGTAAACACTTTTTTTAGGACTTTATAGGTTTGATCTCCAGGGCCAATTCCATCACCGTGTCCGATGAGTATTTTCTTGCCTGACACTGTAATTTCTATAGGGTGGGTGTAGACTGGAATTCCCAATTCCACCGTGAAATAATCCCTCATCCACAAATCATGGTTTCCTGTAAAAAATAAAACCGGGATTCCTTTGTCTCGCAGTTGGGAGATTTTTGAAATGAACGGGATGAATCCTTTTGGAACTACTTCCCCGTACTCAAACCAAAAGTCGAAAATGTCACCGACCAAGAAAATAGCCGCAGCCTCTTCAGAAATTTGATCCAGCCAGCGGATAATTCGCTTTTCTCTTTTTTTACTTTCCTGATGGCTAGGTGCCCCCAAATGAAAATCAGATGCGAAAAACAGTTTTTTGCCGTGAAGTGGAAAGTCCAAAATGGGGGATTGCATAGACTAAAGATAGGGTCGGGGCGCAAAAATAAAAAAGCCCCAAGTGGTTTGGGGCTCTTTGGATTAATTTTCTGTTTTTTCGTCAGTTACCGGAGGTGCATTTTCCGGAGATTTTTCCTCTGAAGTTGCAGCCGGTGCTTCCGCTTCTGATTTTACTTCAGGTTCCACTACCGCCTCTTCTACAGCTTTATCTTTTTTGTTGGTGAAGGCTTGGTAGGTGGTTTCCTTTTCAAAGGGACGCTTGCCGATGAGTTTTTCCAAATCCGACTGGAAGAGGATTTCTTTCTCAAGTAGCTCTTTTGCCAAGGTTTCTAACTCTGCCCTGTGATGATTCAACAAGTCCAAGGTTCTGGTGTAGGCAAACTGAATCAATTTGCTTACTTCCTGATCGATCATCTCCGCGGTAGCTTCAGAGTAAGGCTTGGTCATTTTGTAGCCATCTGATTTGCTGTCGTAGAAGGAAACGTTTCCAAGCTTTTCGTTCATACCATACACAGATACAATCGAGTAAGCCATTTTGGTTATTCGCTCCAAGTCGCTAAGTGCACCTGTAGAAATTTTACCAAAAATGATTTGTTCTGCCGCTCTACCTCCGAGGGTCATACACATCTCGTCGATAAGTTGCTCGGTTTGATATAGGAATTGTTCTTTTGGAAGGTATTGTGCATAGCCTAAAGCTGCCACGCCACGTGGTACAATAGATACTTTTACCAATGGATCTGCATGCTCTAAGAACCAACCGGCCACTGCGTGACCAGCTTCGTGGTAGGCTACAATTTTCTTTTCTTCAGGAGAAATGATTTTGTTTTTCTTTTCCAATCCACCGATTACACGGTCTACCGCATCTTGGAAGTCCTGCATGTCCACAGCCGCCTTGTTTCTACGAGCAGCGATCAATGCCGCTTCATTGCATACGTTGGCGATTTCGGCACCTGCAAATCCCGGAGTTTGGGCTGCCAATTTTTTAGCATCCACGTCTTCGGAGATTTTAATTGGTTTCAGATGTACTTTGAAGATGGCCTCTCGGCCTACAATATCTGGCTTGTCAATGGATATCTGACGGTCAAATCGTCCGGGTCTCAGTAAGGCACTGTCCAAGACATCTGGTCTGTTGGTAGCTGCTAGTACGATAACTCCTGAGTCGGTCCCAAATCCATCCATCTCGACCAAAAGCGAGTTTAGCGTATTCTCACGTTCATCGTTCGAACCAGGCATTTGACCCTTGCCTCTAGAACGTCCAATCGCATCAATTTCATCGATGAAGATGATACAAGGGGCTTTTTCTTTTGCCTGTTTGAATAGGTCACGAACTCGGGCTGCTCCCACACCGACGAACATTTCTACGAAGTCAGAACCTGAAAGTGTAAAGAAAGGCACGCCTGCTTCACCTGCCACTGCTTTAGCAAGCAAGGTTTTACCTGTACCTGGAGGGCCTACAAGGAGTGCTCCTTTCGGGATTTTACCCCCTAGCTTGGTGAATTTGGATGGGTTTTTAAGGAATTCTACGATTTCTTGAATTTCTTCTTTTGCCTCATCTAGACCTGCTACGTTGTCAAAGGTGATTTTGACTTTGTTTTCCGCATCAAATAGCTGAGCTTTTGACTTTCCTACATTGAATATCTGTCCGCCTGGCCCAGATGGACCAGCCATTCGGCGCATCATAAACCAGAAGAACACGAAAAGGAGAATCAAAAAGCCGAAGCTTCCGAAATAATTGCTCCAATTTTCTTCATTGGTCACTGAGGCTCCGATTCGTTCACCTTCTGGTTTTTCGCCTTCCAAGGCCTGAAAGTCCGTTTGGAACTTATCAGAAGTAGTTACCTGCAAGGAATAATGGGGTCCTGCCGGATTGAAGAACGAAGAATTGGCTTCTAGTTCGGTTTTGTATTTGCTGTTTTGAAGTGCAGCTGGTTTTAAGGTCACATCGACGCGGTTCATGTTTCGGACTATGACCACTTTGGCCACGTCTCCTGCACGATACATGTCTTCGAATCTTTTTTGAGTGATGTCGATTACGGCACCACGTTGCTGAATCCAAGTTAGTCCCAATAACACCATCACTGCCGCAATGATCAACCAAAGTTGAAAATTGGGTTTTTGAGGAGCTTTAGGAGTGAAATTTTTATTCTTATTTTTTTCGCTCATCGCTTTTTTGGTAATTCTTTAAACTTATGCTAAAACGGATTAAACATCCGAAAGTTCATGGGGAAATTTATCGGATTCGGGTTGTTTTGGCATCGCCCCACAGCTCTTCCAAACCATAAAATTCTCGTTTTTCTTTCAGGAAAATATGGGCAACAACATTTACATAGTCCATTAAGATCCACTGACCGTTCGATTTCCCTTCTACTTTCCAAGCAGGACTTTCGCCAGCTTTGTGAACTTCTTCTTCAATTGATTTTGAAATGGCGTCGATTTGGGTGTCCGAGTTTCCAGAGCAAATCACAAAAAAATCAGTTACGGTGTTTTTGATGTTTCTAAGGTCCATCACCACGATGTCAGAAGCCTTTTTTTCTTCCATTCCTTTGACGATTACCTTGCTCAGCGCTTCTGCTGTCATAGTATTGAGTTAATTTTACGCCTCGGCTGATCCTTGTTTAACAAACCGAATTGAAAATTAATGTATAAAATTCTTGCCAACACGATTTTTTTGGGGAAAGATATTCTTTTCCTGCCAGAGTGTCACTCTACCAATGACATCGCTCTTCAACTCGTAAAGCAAGGGAAAGCAAGAGAGGGAAGTATTGTCATTTGTTCTCATCAGACGAGCGGGAGAGGGCAGCGAGGAAATACCTGGGAATCTCATCCCGATCAGAATTTGACCTTTTCGCTAATCCTTGAGCCCACTTTTTTGGATGTAAGCGAGCAGTTTTATCTTAATATGATGGTATCCAATGCGATCAGAAAACTGGTTCAGGATTATATACCCGATCTAAAAGTGAAATGGCCCAATGATCTGGTTCTTCCCGGTGTGGGTAAGCTTGGGGGAATTCTGATTGAAAATGTGGTTGGCTCGGGCGGTTGGGAATATGCTGTGGTAGGAATTGGATTGAATATAAACCAAACTACTTTTTCGGCCCCATCTGCTTGTTCACTCGCAAGCGTAACAGGCAGTCAGTTTGAGTTGAAGGAGATTTTCAGATTGTTAGTCACACACCTTGAGCAAGGATACATGTTTCTGAAAAAACGGAAAATTGCCGAAATCAAATCGAACTACATGCATCATTTGTATTTGATGGGCGAATGGCATCTATTCACTTCGGGAGCTAAGGAGTTTTTAGGGAAAATTGAAGGAATCGAACCAACTGGAGGCTTGATTGTGCAGCTGGAAGATGGTGATTTAAGAACATTCGGGCTGAAAGAAATCACTTTCCCTAAATTTTAATCAGATTTCCGATTCACGATTATATCTAATAACTTTGCGGCCAATTCAAGATTTTAATTCTTTAACAATCAATCACATGTCAGAAATCAAGTCTGAAAAATTTATCCAGTACAAAGTAAAAGATATCTCCCTAGCTGAGTGGGGAAGAAAAGAAATCAGATTGGCCGAAGCTGAAATGCCAGGTCTGATGGCCTTGAGAGCGGAGTTTGGCCCATCACAGCCTTTGAAAGGTGCCCGAGTTGCAGGTTGTTTGCACATGACTATTCAGACTGCTGTGTTGATTGAAACTTTAGTAGCATTGGGTGCTGAAGTGACTTGGTCTTCTTGTAACATTTTTTCTACACAAGATCATGCAGCAGCAGCTATCGCAGCAGCTGGTATCCAAGTGTATGCTTGGAAGGGTCAAACTGCGGAAGAATTTGACTGGTGTATCGAGCAGACGCTGTTTTTCGGAGAAGAGAGACAGCCTTTGAACATGATTTTGGACGATGGTGGTGACTTGACCAACATGGTTTTGGATCAATATCCTGAATTGGTAGCTGGAATCAGAGGTCTTTCTGAAGAAACCACCACAGGCGTTCACAGATTGTATGAGCGTATGAAAAACGGCACCTTGCCAATGCCTGCAATCAACGTGAACGACTCTGTGACTAAATCTAAATTCGACAATAAGTACGGATGTAAGGAGTCTTTGGTAGATGCGATCCGTCGCGCTACTGACGTGATGATGGCTGGAAAAGTAGCTGTCGTAGCTGGATACGGTGACGTGGGAAAAGGTTCTGCTGCTTCCCTTAGAGGTGCAGGTGCTCGTGTGATTGTGACCGAAATCGATCCGATCTGTGCGCTTCAGGCTGCTATGGATGGATTTGCTGTGAAGAAAATGGTAGATGCTGTGAAAGAAGCTGACATTGTTGTGACTGCTACGGGAAATAAGGATATCATCAATGGTGAGCACTTCAAGTCCATGAAGGACAAAGCGATCGTGTGTAACATTGGCCACTTCGACAATGAAATCGATATGGCTTGGTTGAATAAGAACTATGGCCACACCAAAAATGTGATCAAGCCACAAGTAGATCTTTACGAAATCGATGGTAAAGAAATTATCGTATTGGCAGAAGGTCGTCTGGTAAATCTCGGTTGTGCTACAGGTCACCCATCCTTCGTGATGTCCAACTCATTCACCAATCAGACATTAGCACAGCTTGAGCTATGGGCAAATTACAAGAGCTATCAGCCGGGCGTGTACGTGCTTCCTAAGCATTTGGATGAGAAAGTTGCTGCTTTGCACCTTGCCAAACTAGGTGTTGAATTGGATACTCTTTCCGCAGATCAGGCACAGTACATTGGAGTAGAGGTTTCAGGTCCATTCAAGCCTGAATATTACAGATACTAAAATCAAATGATCTGAAATTCTAGAACCCGGATGAAAGTCCGGGTTTTTTTATGGATTCAATTGAAAATTTCGGCCATCTGGCAAAAGGGTAATGACGCTCGGATTACATCCTGTAGATGTTTGATAGGTAGTAGTATGGACTACATCTCTATCAATCCCACGCGATATTTTTAAGGATTCTTCACCAGTTTGGGTTAAAAACCATCCTTGTCTGTAACAGGCAAAAAGTTGCTCTTTTGGTTTGGTTATTACTAATGCAAATGTGCGTCCTGCAGGATTTATTCCCGATATGCTGCCACGGGTGCTGAGTGCAAAAGGCCTAAAATTAGCTCTGGATACAGAGTGATATAACTTTCCCTTAATCCAAAAAGAAAGATTTTTGGATAATTCGACTTCTAGATTTTCAAAACTAGCTTCCGTTTCGTTTGAGGTAATAGCGCGGAATAGTCGTTCGCCGGAGATCTTAATTCCATCCGTACTATAATCCTCATATTTCATAATCCAAGAGGGTGAAATTGTATTCGAAAGGGTGAAATCGAGAATGATTTTGCCTGTTCTAGGCTTATTGTTTTCCTGAGTGCACTCCATAGGCTTCGAATAATCCAGGGTGATAATTCTGGACTGCAAACTCCGCTCGATAGTAGGGCATCCTGGAAGTTCGGCCGAACTGATTCTGAAATAATCCTGATAGGAAATGTTTCCGATGTAATTACTTTCTGAAAATGCCGCTGAAAGCTTGAAATGCTGAATAGCCTCTACGCCCAGGTCAGTAGAAATAGTCTTGCTTTCATCCTCTGAGCAAGAAGAAGCCAAAAGGGCGAGATAAAAGAAAATATACAAGCGTGCCATAGTATTTGTCTGCTTTCAGTTTCCTTTCAATTTCCGCGCCTGAATACTAACTTGTGGAAAAACGAAACTATTCAAAGCCATGAATTTTACAGACGGAATGTTGAAAGAAGGATCCCTAAGGGGTAAAAATATACTCATTACTGGAGGAGGTACAGGGCTGGGAAGATCAATGGGGGAATACTTTTTGTCCTTGGGGGCAAACTTGGTAATTACTTCAAGAAAGCTGGACGTCCTCCAGGAAACAGCTAAGGAAATGATGACCCAAAAAGGCGGAGAAGTTTTAGCTCTTGCCTGTGATGTCAGAGATATAGCTCAAGTCGAGTCCATGTGGTCGGAGGCAGTTGCTAAGTTTGGAGAGATTCATGTGGTGTTAAACAACGCAGCTGGCAACTTCATTAGCCCTACTGAGCGATTGTCTGTAAATGCATTCAACACCATTTTGGACATTGTATTGAAAGGAACATCTCAAGTTACCCTAACTGCGGGTAAGCATTGGATTTCCAACAAACAGTCAGGCGTATTTTTAAATATTGTGACAACCTATGCTTGGACAGGTTCTGGATATGTGGTACCCTCGGCAGCTGCCAAAGCAGGCGTATTGGCCTTGACAAGATCCTTGGCAGTAGAATGGGCCAAATACGGAATTCGCTCTAATGCCATCGCACCTGGTCCTTTTCCTACAGAAGGCGCATGGAGTAGATTGCTTCCGGGTGATTTGGTTAAAAAATTTGATCCTGCTAAAAAAGTCCCTGTCGGTAGGGTAGGAGAGCATCAAGAGTTGGCTAACCTTGCTGCCTATTTGGTGTCTGATTTTTCTGCTTATGTCAATGGAGAAGTGATCACCATCGATGGTGGAGAATGGCTCAAAGGTGCCGGGGAGTTCAATAATCTGGATATGATACCTCAGGAAATGTGGGATATGATGGAGGCATCCCGAGGAAAAAAGCAATGAGCCCCAAAGTGATTTGGGGCTATTTAAAGTCAAAGTGGCAAATCAGGAACTTATGATTCTTGATTTTTGATTCCTCGTTCCCAAGTTTCATTTTGCTGGACAGATTCCTTGATGCTTTTTTTCAAGGAGTTGTCCAGCATTTGAGTTTCTTTTTTAAGAATTGTCAGAAGCTTTTTGGTCTCTAAGGAGTTGTCTTCCAAATCAAGGATTTCCAATACCCCTAAGATATTTGCTACTCGTGCTCTGAGGGAGTGAGACTGATGGAATGCTAGATCCCTCAAAAAATAATGATGCTCTTTAAGCCAAATTTCTTGCTTCTTTTTTTCGGTAATATCGATAAGTAGTCCTTGGATTTTGACGGGTAACCCTGCTTCATTCCATTGGGTAGTTCGTCCAAATCCAATCACCCAAATCGTTTGCTTACCTTTAGAAATTAGTCTAAAGTCTTTTTTGAAAGGCAGATCTCCTGTAGAAAGTGTGTGTGCTTCTAGGCTTTTGACAAGACTTAAATAATCGTCTGGGTGGATGTGTTTTCTCCAGGAAATTTTACCTGATGATTCAATTTCCTTTTGTTTATAACCTAAAATATGAGCCAACCCACTGCTGATGGATTCTTCCTTATTAGCAGTGTCAAAATCCCAAAAGCCCAAGAGCTTGTTTTCCAAAAGGGTATTCAGCAATTCATTGGATTGATTGGTTCCTTCTATAAATTCTCCAATACCCAAAGAATAGGGTTTAAGTGGCTCTAGGGGATGTCCAATTCCGAGGCAGGTTCCATGGTCGTGGGAGATAAAGAAAAATTCCCATTTGGTAAGTGTGGTAGAGTTTTCAGGGTGGTTGATTTTTTGAAGCTCCACTGTAAAAGAAAGGTGGTTATTCTTCCATGCCTTTTGCCTTTGACTTTCGTATTTTGACCAATCCGATGATAGAAAGCAATCTGGGAAGAAAATTTCCTTTTCTTTAGAATCAAAAAGGGAAGGTACAGGTCCTACTCCGGAATGTGCTGATAGCACCTTGCCGGAGTTTTCCAGAGTGACCTGAAGAAAATACTCCGAGGACAAAACCAGATTTTCAAGAAGCTTTATGGATTTAAAATCCTGCATTCTGCCTGTTTCCTTTAGTTGAGAATGAAAACAAAAATATAAAAATATATTTCGAAATACATAAATATATATTTAAAATGCAAGAAAGCAATTTGATTTTAAATAGAAATGAATTCGGAGATCCTCGTAATAAGGGCAGAATCCTATCTCCTGAAGAAGCAAAAGGGATTTTGGATGAATGGGTGAAAAATGAACGACTAAAAGTCCACATGAAGCAAGTCGCTCACTTAATGAAATCTTATGCAGAAGGGTTAGGATTGCCAGATTTGGAAATTGTGATGTGGTATCAGGCAGGATTGCTCCACGATGCGGATTGGGACCAATGGCCTGAGCAGCACTGCCGAAAGATCATCGAAGAACTCGAATCAAGAAATGTAGATCCAGCGATGATTCGCGCGATCGCCTCCCATGGCCCCAGGTTTTTTGGAGTGGAGCCTATTTCTCTGATGGATAAGATGCTGTATGCCTTTGATGAATTGAGTGGGTTTGTGCATGCTTACTCCCTGATGAGACCTGAAGGATATGCTGGTATGGAAGTAAAGGGCGTAAAAAAGCGGCTGAAAGACAAGACTTTTGCTGCCCAAGTCAGCAGGGAAGATATTCAGGATGCTTCCGAAAGAGCTGCTATATCGGTGGATGACCTGATCACTTTTGTCATTGGTCACCAAGCTGATGCGGATCTGAGCTAAAGCAAAAAGACCGCAGGACTTTCGCCTGCGGTCTGAATTTTAGATTTCTTCTTCCTGATTCACCGGTCGAAAATTACCCGGAGGCAATTGATCTTTTACTTCGTCTTTTTCAAAAGGAAATACCTCAATAATCGAACTTTCGGTGATGTCAGGAACCCGGAAACTGACCAGCATATTGCTCAAGCTTTCTTGAATTCGGTCGTAGGCCTGTTTGACATCTTCGGCAGTTACAATCATGTATTGAGTTACTTTTTTCTCTTTTCCGCCGTCCCCATCGGCGATCAAATAGGTCACCTTGCACTTATGCCAGATGTCGGCATCTTCATAGTAAAACACATCTACAATGTTACTCTTGCTGATCCCCGTCACCTGAAAATCTCCCCTTATCTGAGATCCAAGTCGGTCATAAAGAATGGCTTCGGCCTCGGTAAAAGAGACCGCATCTACCAAATATTGTTCTGAAATGCTTTTCAAAAGACCCTCTTCGGTCTCTTTTGCATATTTTACTTTACACAAAAACCAGATTCTCATGCTTACATTTTTTAAGAGTTCGAATCTACCTTATCTCAGCTTATCGCTTCATAAAAAAGAGAGATTAATTTTCTAATCTGCTGGGTAAATCAAAGTTGAACCTGATTGCCAATGATCTGCCATCAAAATCCAATAGATCAACTTTTACTTTTTTGGAATGCAGTTTTAAAAAGAAGTATCTTAATTCGACAATAAACCCTTATGAAAGATCGGATTATTTACAGCTTTCCTGTTCAGCTACTTTTGCTCCATTTGAGAAAAAATCTGGCCTTACTCTTGATTTGGGGGCTTCTAATTTCGATTGTAGGCGAAGGATTCGGGGTGGTTTTAGGTATTCCATTTTTGTTTTTGGATCCGGAATACCTCCATGAAGTTTCTTGGTTGAGTTTCTTTTTGATGGGGATTGGCTTAGCCATGTTTACCATGGCTTTTCATATGACTACTTATATTTTGGAAGGTCGCAGATTTAAGTTTTTGGCAGTTTTGAAGCGGCCATTTATTCACTTTTGTATCAATAACTCCATTGTTCCTTTCACTTTTTACCTTTTCTATACCCTGAAATTTGTATTCTTTCAACTCAAAAATGCTCCACCTTCTGATTGGGATGTTGCCTTACTTTATATAGGTTTTGCCGGAGGGAGTATACTCGCTTACGCATTGATTTTTGGGTATTTTGGACTGACCAATAAAGATTTCTTTTTGATTTTTTCTGAAACAGTAAATCAGCGTTTTAGAAAATCTAGATCAGGGAAAAAGGGACTTCTCAGCAAGTTCAAATCCTCAGAAAAGGAGGTCAATACCGTAAGATATTTTCTAAATCTGAATCTCAAACTCGTCGAAGTTAGACCTGATATATCAAGGTTTGAAACAGCTCATCTATTGAGAGTTTTCAATCAAAATCACCTGCACCTCTTTTTCATTCAAGTGTTTTTGATTTCTGTCGTTTTGTTTTTGGGTGTTTTCAAAGAACAGGAGATTTTACAGTTTCCTGCCGCTGTAAGTGCCATGCTTTTGCTTTCTATCTTGGTCATGGCTGTCGGTGCAATCAGCTTTTGGTTGAGAAACTGGGCTACGTTTGTTGTTTTTACGTTGATTCTTCTGGCTAATTATTTTTCTAATTTTTCGTTACTGAATAGACCTCATGAAGCGTTTGGATTAGATTATTCTGCTCCTGCAGCTCCTTACACCTTAGACCGCTTGGATTCCTTGACTCATTCGGATACTACTAAGAAAGACAAAGAAAATGTGATCCGGATTTTGGAAAACTGGAAGGCTAAATTCTCAAACGATTCCCTTCCTAAATTGGTGATCGTATCTGCCAGTGGAGGAGGGCAACGCGCGGCACTTTGGACGTTGCGGGTTTTGCAGGAGATCCATCAGATTACGGAGGGGAAAGTGACCAGTCGGTCTGCTCTTTATACCGGTGCTTCTGGTGGGGTTTTGGGCGAGGCTTTTTTTAGGGAACTTTACCTTCGTTCTCAGTCAGATCGGGATCTCGATCCCACAGATTCTGTCTTTTTGGATCAAATCGCTTCTGACAATCTCAATCCGATCATTTTCACTCTTTTAGTAAATGACCTGCTAATCCGAAATCAAAAATTCGACTATCGAGGCCGAAGTTATTTGAAAGACAGAGGTTTTGCTTTTGAAGATCAACTCAATAAAAACACCAAAGGCATATTGGATAAGCCCTTAAAAGACTACCGACTGCCTGAAGCGAAAGCTCAAATTCCCATGATGCCAGTGACGGCCTTGATCACTAATGACGGGAGGAAACTGATCATCTCTCCTCATTCGATGTCTTTTTTGGGTGTTTCAGCGGAAGGTATTTCTGGAGATGCAGAGAAAAAGCAATCCATTGATTTTCGGAGATTTTTTGCCAATCATGATCCGGACAACCTACGCTTCTTGACTGCTCTGAGAATGAGTGCTACGTTTCCTTTTATTACCCCAAATGTGGAGCTCCCATCCGCTCCGGTCATGATGACCATGGATACTGGGCTTTCGGATAATTTCGGAATACAGGATGCGTTGCGATTTGTTTATGTGTTCAAAGATTGGATTGCGCAAAACACCAGTGGTGTGGTGATGATCACTATTCGGGATTCTGAGAAAAATGAGGAAATCCCTGCAAAGGACTTACCTCGGATTCTAGAAAAAGTCCTCACTCCCTTGAAAAATATTTCTGTCAATTGGGCTAATGTGCAGACAATCCAAAATGAGGTTTTGTTCAATTATTTATCTGAATCGATGCCTTTTGGTGTGGAAAGGATAGAGTTTGAATATTCACCTACAAAAATACTTTCCAACTCTATAGAAGATTATGCGGATGTCAGTCCTAGAGCCTCGCTCAATTGGAGGCTGACAGCAAGAGAGAAAAGGTCTATTGTGTCCAGTCTAAATACTCCGGACAATCTTCGATCTTTGAAAAGAGTGGAGGAGCTTTTTGGGAACAAAAAAGAAAAGGGCCAGTCGCCTGGCCCTAGTTTTGATCAATAAGCGATTCCTATTCGCTTGTAGATGAAGTGCATCAGCCAAGCAGGACCTACCATTAAGAATTGCAAATCTTTAAAGAAGGAAGGCCTTTTCCCTTCGATTTTGTGTCCATAAAACTGGAAAATCCATGCAATCACAAATATTGATAGACTGATTAGTCCAAGTTTACCAGGAAATGCAAGAGACAGGAAATTGGCAATAGCTAAACAAAAAGCGGAAAATAAGAACATCCCCAAGGTCAAGGATACAGAAAGTGAGAGGTAGTAAAATAGGACAAGGATCAAGACTAATGTTGCCCAGTTGGCAAAATTGCCCATGAATGGGAGTAGTCCTGCCAGAAAACCGGAAGGAATGCTAAATATCAATCCAACTATGCTGAAAAAAATGGCAGGGACACAGATCCAATGGATAAGTTTATTGGTGTCGTTTTGGTGGCTTTCTCCATATTCGGAAAGCAATTCATCAATTTTTCTCATGGTATTTTGGGTTTAATTAAGCTAGATTCGGCACAAATTAACCAACTCGCGTCAAATTATAAATCTTCTCAAATCATGTTGAGTTATTGGGAGCAAAAAAACTTTTTAACCTACGACCTTGTGGTGGTTGGCTCAGGATTTACGGGTTTGTCCACTGCAGTTAATTTCAAAAAACAACATCCGAAAGCGAAAGTCTTGGTCTTGGAAAGGGGGAATTTTCCAACAGGAGCAAGTTCCAAAAATGCAGGGTTTGCCTGTTTTGGGAGCTTGACTGAGATTTTGGATGACTTTTGGACCATGTCACCGGATGAAGTTGTCGAGCTGGTTGAAAAAAGATTTTATGGACTGAGGCAGATCAAAAAACAATTTGGGGAAAAAGCCTTGCGCTACCAGCGCCGCAATGGTTATGAGATCCTTGATCAGGACTCACTCAAGGCCATCGAACAAATCGGTGAAATCAATCACCTTCTGAAAAAAGTGTTCAAGAAAGAGGTTTTCTCCTTAGTCAAAAATCCTCTCAAGTTTGGGTTTTCTGATCAAGTCAAAGCAGTCATCAAAAATAGATTTGAAGGAGAACTTGACCCTGCTTCCTATTTGAATTCACTTTGGGAAAAAGCCAGTGCACTAGGGGTGAAAATTTTCACGGGAATTTCGGTCGAGGAAATTGATCATGACAATGGAAGTATCAACGCAATTAGCGGATTGGATAGGGTTGAAATAGAATTCAAAGCCAATAAAATTGCTGTCTGTACCAACGCATTCACCAAGAAACTATGGAAAGATTGCCCTATGGAGCCCGGTCGCGGACTGATTTTGATAAGTAAGCCTCTGGGGTTTGATATTCCTTGGAAAGGAGCATTTCACATGGATAAAGGCTACGTCTATTTTAGAGAGGTCGATGGACGTCTTTTATTAGGAGGGGCGAGAAACAAGGACTTTAAAGGAGAGAACACAACGGAGTTTGGTGTCAATCCAGCGATCAAATCCCATTTGGATCGATTAGCAAAGGAGGTGATTTTGCCTTATCGTGAAGTGGAATGGGAAATGGAATGGACCGGAATTATGGCTTTTGGACCTAAGAAATCTCCTATCATTCAGCAAATTGGACCAAAGACTGCTGTAGCGGTTCGATTGGGAGGAATGGGAGTGGCTATTGGATGGCAAGTCGGAAAAGAGCTCGCCGAACTTCTTTCGGACATGTAATTGGTTTTTTTTCTTTAGATTCAAGCCTATTTCACTTACCCTCATTGACTGAATGAAAGGAATGCCCAAAGCTCCCAAAGTGTTTGATGCACTGATTCCCTTAGTTTTTTTGATTGTTTTGTTGGTTATAAACATCCGAGTTTTTGGATCAGACGGTTTATCGGGTTCAAGCCAAATTGTTTTGATCTTGGCTGCAACTGTAGCGGCTTCAATCGCTGTTTTTAAGCTTGGATACAGTTGGGAAAGTCTCCAGGAAGGAATTGTGAAAAGTATCAGTGCTGCCATGAGCAGTATTCTGATTTTGTTTTTGATCGGAGCTCTTGCAGGTACTTGGTTGCTCAGTGGGATTGTTCCTGCGATGATTTATTATGGGCTGATGGTGCTGAGTCCCGTTATTTTTCTTTTTGCAGCATGTTTTATCAGTGGTATAGTATCTACAGCCACTGGGAGTAGTTGGACTACAGTCGCAACAGTTGGTGTGGCATTATTAGGTATTGGAAAGGCTTTGGGATTTGAAGAAGGGATTATTGCTGGGGCAATTATCTCGGGGGCATACTTTGGAGACAAAATGTCACCGCTTTCTGACACGACCAATCTCGCTCCAGCTATGGCTGGCACAGATCTTTTTACCCATATTCGACATATGGCTAAAACTACTGTGCCTACCATCCTGATCACGTTAATCCTCTTTATTATTATCGGGTTGAACTATGAGACAGCAGGAAGTGTGGAGGATGTGAAGACTATTTCCGAAGTGATTTCCTCTAAGTTTAATATAAATCCTCTTTTGTTCATTGTTCCAGCAGTAGTCTTGGTGATGATTATTAAGAGAGTTCCTGCCTTACCGGCATTGCTTACGGGAACACTTCTGGGAGGTGTTTTTGCCATCATATTCCAACCTGAGATTATCAAAGAAGTAGCTGGAGAAGAGGGGGCTTACTCTTACCTAGGTTTTAAATCTGTCATGATGGCCCTTTTTGGGGAAATCGGCGTCGTTACCTCCAATGATATCGTCAATGAATTATTAGTCACCAGAGGAATGGGAGGGATGTTGAATACCATTTGGCTGATTATCTGCGCGATGGTTTTTGGTGGGATAATGGAAGAAAGTGGAATGCTGAAAGTAATGGCTGAGGCTGTGATCCGAAAGGTTCACCGAGTAGGATCATTGATTGCATCTACTGCTGCTACCTGTGTCTTTTTCAACATCACCACTTCGGATCAATACTTGGCTATTTTGGTGCCTGGAAGAATGTATGCTGATGTCTATCGAAAAAGAGGATTAAAGCCTGAAAATCTAAGTAGAACATTGGAGGATTCAGCCACTGTGACCTCTGTTTTGGTGCCATGGAACACCTGCGGTGCCACCCAAGCGTCCGTATTGGGAGTGGCAACCTTGACCTATGCCCCATATTGCTTTTTTAATTTTATCAGCCCATTGATGACCATTTTGTATGGTTATTTCAATTTGGGAATCAACTATTACGAGCCGGAAGAAGAGTTGCAATGATTCCATTTAGCATTACCAAAGAAGAGATAAACGAATTGCCCTTAGGTCAATTTGAAGGAAAAATCTATGTGATTGATCGACCTGACCAAGTAGAGGAAGCGGTAGATTTTTTGGAAGACCAGCGAATCATTGGTTTTGATACTGAGACTAAGCCATCCTTTCGCAAAGGGCAGTTTAATCATGTTTCTCTACTGCAGCTGTCTACCTCTGAGCAGGCTTTCTTGTTTCGCCTTCATCAAGTTGGTTTCCCTCCTCCCTTGAGAAATCTCCTTGAGAAAGAGAACTTGGTAAAGGTAGGTGCCGCAGTTCATGATGATCTCAAGGCGCTACGAAAGCTCACCGATTCTTTTTACCCGCAATCATTTTTTGACTTGAATGATGAATTGAAAAAAGTAGGTTTCCACAATGTGGGCGTGAGGAATCTCTGTGGAATGGTCTTGAAAATGAGGATTTCCAAGACTGAGCAGGTTTCCAATTGGGAAGCTGAAAAGCTTACTGAGAAGCAGCTTCGTTATGCTGCTACGGACGCATGGGCTTGTTTGGAGGTGTTTCAAGTACTTAGAGAGGGAGGATACTTGGATGAGCTTTTTAATCGGATTTAATTATTAGGCCCTCAATGTCCTTGAGCTTTTCAGTGACTTGGTCGAGGATTCCCGTCCGCAACTCTAATCTCAATCGGCAATCCAACCCAAGTTCCTGACTTTTGATATTCAAGTTTTCCGCCTTGACGATTTTCATGACTTCATTCATTTTAGGATAGCCAAACTGGATCAATAACTCCTCCATTACCCTTTTTTCGATGATTTCATTTTCTTCAATGGCCATGGCAGCGGAGGTTTTGTAGGCTTGGACGAGACCACTTACACCTAGTTTGGTTCCGCCGAAATAGCGAACCACTACAATAAGAACATTCGTGAGTTGATGAGAACGAACCTGTCCCAAAATAGGATCCCCTGCAGAATGATTAGGTTCGCCATCATCATTAGCCCTATACTGTGATCCTTTTGGTCCCAAAACCCAAGCATAGCAATGATGAGTAGCGTCAAAATAGATTTTTCTCAGGCTAGCCAATTCAGTTTTGATTTCGTCTTCAGTTTCTACCGGAAATGAAAAATATAGAAACTTGCTTCCCTTATCCTTGTATAGCCCCGCACTCTTTTGAGAAACAGTTAAAAATGCGTCTTGGTCTAATAGCTTACTCATTTGGGCATGGCTTAGGGGCCTTGAAAATAGAAAATTAACTTTTGGCTAACCGCTTCTTAGCTTGATTTCTCTTAATTTTAGGCATGGAGTATTTTGATTTTCCAAAGGAAATTAGCGTAAACTATCCCGTCCGAATAGATATCCCCGGCGTGATAAGTCACCATGGATCTGTTCATTTTTGGGAAGATAAATCGCTGTTTCAGAATGGGATTCATCGTTGTTTTTGGATCACAGGAGTGGAAGAAGGAGATGTGAGAGGAGCACACGCCCATTGGCAGGAATGCCAGGTTTTGGTGATTCTCTCAGGCATTGCAAAAGTTAACATCATCAGCGTAGATGGGAAAACTCACATGTTCAGTCTCGGTAAGCCATCGGAGGGTATTTACATTCCGGCGCTCAATTGGGTCGAAGTAATTTGTGGAAAAGGTGCTGTGGTTCTTGGGCTTTCCGACCGTGAATTTTCAGAGGAAGATTATATCAGAGACAAAGTTCATTTTGAAAGACTTCGAGAAAATGTCAGTTGAAGTTCAAATTTCAGCATCCACCCCGATTGATCACTCTTACTTTTTGATGAAGGTTGATTCTGCGGCGGATTCGCATCATTTGACTTTTCGGCTACTAAAGAAAGAAAAAGTAAAGGCTATTTTAAAAGTAGTTATTCAACAAAATGGTGAGGCTGTTTCACTCCCCAGCCTTCCTTTTGGTGGAGTTTGGATTCCTGGACAAATTCATTCCGATGAACTCCATTTTTTCGTCAAAGAGATTCTAAAAGAACTGCGACATCGTAATTGCTCCGCAATAAAAATCATCCAACCTCCCAAACCCTACGAAAAATACAGTGAACTAACCGGAAATGTCCTTTTCAAAGAGGGTTTTACACCTGAATTGGTGCATAGCCATCAGTTTTTTCTGGGTAAGAAAAAGTTGAAAAGTGAAGTGAAGGCCTTTTCGGATAAGTTTAGAAAAAGTCTTCAGTCCTTAGATTTGACAGTGAAAAAAGGCCCTGTTCAGAACCTCAATTTTTTGAGTGACATTAAGAGATGGAACTCCGAAAAAGGCTACCTGACGCTTTTTGATGAGAATAGACTAATTCTTCAAGTCTCAGAATTCCCGGAGCGATATTTTCAAATCAGTCTGATGCAAGGAGGAGAGGCCATTGCGCATTGTTTGGCAGTCAAACTGCTGCCTGACTCTATCTATTATTACCTGTCGGCCATCCGTCCAAATTCAAATCTTTCCAACAGAGGCGACTTACTACTACAAAGTTTATTTCAGCTTGCTGCTGAGCAAAAAACTGAGTTTATTGATCTCGGAAGTTCAGAAGTTGATTCAGAGATTAATTCTGGTCTGATGTTTTTCAAAGCTCGATATTCAAATGACATAAGTAATAAAGTCACCTGGACTAGGAGATTTTTCTATGAATGATGCAGAAAAAGTAACCGTCATCTGTATAGCCTACAACCACGAGAAGTGGATCTCGGAGACATTGGAAAGTGTCAAGCAGCAAGACTATTATTCCAAAGAGCTGATTGTCATTGATAATGGTAGCACGGATCAAACCGCTGAGCGAATCAAAGAATGGATAAATCAACGGTCTGGGCATTTGGCAGTGGAGTTTCATTCATTCAAAGAGCCGCAACCCTATTGTAGGCTTTTCAATCAGTTCTTGAATCAGTCAAGCGGCCAATATTTAATTGATCTTTCAGGAGATGATTTATTGTATCCTGAGCACTTGTCTACCTCGATCAGAGAGCTGAGAGGGGCGCCATTTGCCGCTTTTGTATTTTCTGATGCGTATTTGATGGATGAAAAATCCCAAATCAAAACTTTTTACCCAAGAAATTCTGCGGGAGAGCTAAAGGAAGAAATTGAGCTGTCCAATATCTACGAGACTCTCATCAAGCGTAATTTTATTTGTTCTCCGACGATGGTTTTCAATGCTCCGATCCTTCGAAAAGAAGGTGGGTATGATGAGAGTTTATACTATGAGGACTTTGATATTCAACTTCGATTAGCAAGAAAATACCCCGTAGTCTTCTCTGATCACATGGGTGTACTGAAGCGTATTCACGGAGAATCCATGTCCTCCCAACAGTACAAAAGATATCAATCTCAGATGCTCCCAAGTACGGTGAAGGTGTGTTCTAAAATCAAAATGATGAACTTGTATCCCGAGGAGAATAAAGCTTTGGCAGATCGAATCCAATTTGAGTTAAAGCATGCGCTTTGGTCTGCTAATTTTGATTCTGCTCATGAATTAGTCCATATGGGTGAGGAACTTGGAATCAAAGGCCCCGTCTTTTCTTTGTATAAACTATGGGCAAAAAAGGCTTGGGATATTTCTTGGCTTTATCTAAGACTCACCTGATTAGCCCACTGACACTTCGACGAAAGGAGGATTGGCAAAATAAGTTTGGCCTATCCTGAGTATCTCTTGAGGAGTCACCTTTTTCAAAAAATCTAATTTTTGCCGGTAATAAGATAGATCAAGTCCTGAGTAATGGACCGCCTTGAACCTGTCCATCAGATCAAAAGAAGAACTGAATTTACTAAGCATTTGGCCGACTAAGTAATTTCTCAAGATTTCGAGTTCATCTTCTGAGACTAACTCTGTGCTCAAGCGATGGATTTCAGCATATACTTCTTCGATCACTTCAGGGAGAAAGGCTTTTTGTACATCGGCACCTATCACCCAATAGTTGTATTCGCCTAATTCGACCAATGAAGAACTGATACCATAAGTATGTCCTTTATCTTCTCTAATATTTTTGACGAGTCTTGACCCAAAATATCCACCTAGAATCGTATTGAAAAGCGAGAGTGCATGGAAATCTGGATGTGATTTTGGAATCGACCAATTTCCAATTCTGAGACTGCTTTGAAGAGCATCTTTTCGCTCCTCATGAATCTTTGGAGTGGTTTGAACCGCGCTATCCTTACTACTTAATTCCATTTTTCTAGAGGGGATTTTTTCAAGCCATTCCAAAACGTGGTTAAGTTGGCTTGAGTCTAGATCTCCACTGAGGAAAATTTCGCAGTCTTGCCAAAGATGATTTGAGTAATAATCTTTGAGCAAATCAGAAGTGATGAGATCAATATGCGATTCATATACCTCTTGACCATAAAGGTTTTCTGCTCCAAAAAGTGCAGTTCTGAATAATTGGCTTGATCTGGAGGAAGATTTCTCTTTTTCTAGCTTTAAGCTTAGTTTTCGCTGTGACTTTCTTTTTTCAAGGTTCTCCTTTGGAAATATGGCCTCCGAAAAGAGCGAAATAAACCTTGGAAGTACTGTGTCTAAGTGCTTTTTGGTGCTGAGAAAGCTGAGGCCTTCATGTGTGTAAGAAAGGATCGGTTGAACCTCAGTAGCATGAAAATCGAAAAACTCAGACAATTCTTCCTCTGAATAGTCACTGGTTCCCTCCAAAATCATCTGAAGACTGAATGAAGGAATCAAGACATGGTCTAAAGGAATGTAGTTGCGTACACTTCTTCCAATTACCTCCAATTTCACGGCATCAATTCCTGGAGTTTTGAAAAAATAGACATTCAACCCTGAGCTAAGGTTTACTTTGCTAGGGGAGGTTAACTCGAAATCTGAAGGAATATGAAATGCTGGTGCCTTAGATCTATCTAATGCCATTAATTAGAGGTAATCGAATAGCGTAGAGAAAATCTTAATGTCTCGGCAAGTGGGTGATTTTGCACCTGAGGAACTAAATAGGAGAAGTCTAATCCCAATCGCTTCATATTGAATCCTAGCCCCATGGTGAAGTAGCGTCTACCACCCTTGGTATTGTCTTCGTAAAAGTATCCGGTTCTCAAGGCAAACTTTTCGGTGTATAGGTATTCCATCCCAAAAGAAACTGTAAACTCGCTCATTTCTTCTTTGAATCCACCCGGAGCATCTGAAAACGAACCAAACATGCCTGAAATCAAAGCTCTATTAGGATCTTGACCTGCGGCGATGATTAAGTTTCCGTTTTCGTCGGTTGCCAAAGTTCCATCCTGATTGGTTTGATAAATTGGTGGTGTTGGAACCATCAGTTTATTCGCATCCAGGATAAAAGTCAATGAATTCAACTCGTTGAAGTTGATTTTGTAAGCAGTACCGATTCTAAGATTGGTAGGAATGTAGTCGAGGTCTTCGGCACTGTTGTAGGTAATCTTTGGTCCCAAGTTCGTTAATGTTACACCCCAAGACCAAGTTCCTTCTTTTGAGCCAATGAAAGTTGGTTTTTGGTAATAGAGTCCGATATCAGCGCCAACACCCGTTCCAGGTCTTGCCTCTGCACCACCTACTGAAGAGATAGAACCGGATAAATTGGAGTGTATGAATCTTGCTGAAATCCCTAAACCAAGGTTTTGGGATAATTTTCTAGAATACGTTCCACCGATGGCGATATCTCTAGGGTTAAATTCTCCTATTGGATTACCTCGTCCGTCGGTTAACTCGATATCACCCATATTGAAATACCTGATATCAAAACCCCAAGCGGAATTTTCATCGATTTTTTTGAATCCGGACAAATAGTTAAGGGACATGTCATTCACCAACTTGCCAAGCCAAGGTGAATAGGATAGAGAAAATCCCAAATCGTCTTTTATGAAAGCCAATTTACCTGCATTCCAATGCGCAGAATTTGCATCAGGTGAAGTAGCTACACCGACATCACCCATCGCTGAATGTCTGGAATCTGGAGCAAAATTAAGGAAGGGAACAGCAGTGGTGATTACTCTTCGGTTAGGATCCTGTCCCGAAATGATCACACTGTTCTGTGCAAAAGAAGAAAATCCAGCCAAGGCAAAAACTATCAAGAGTATGCTTTTCCTTCTTAAAATGGCCTTTTTATTCATTGAATCACCAGTTTTCCGCCTACTGTGTCTGAGGTGAAATCAGATTCTGAGTAAAGCGATAAGTTGTAAATATAAGTTCCTTTCCCTGGATATTTTGATTTGCTCTGGAAAAAAATCCAGTTCCAATCGTTAATCATTTCCTGAGCTTTGACTAAACGCCGGGACTCTGAAAAAAGTATCTGACCAGAAAGTGAATATACTTCCAAAGTAGCCATTAAGTTTTCTCCAGGCCTATTATGAACAAAATAAAAATTACTTTGAACTGAGCTGGGATTAGGGAAAACAAGGTGTTCTAGAACCTTGATTTTATCACTTCCTCTTACTTCAATGTTAAATTCAAGTTTACTGCTGTTTCCTGCATTGTCCCAAGCGAGAATTTCCACCTTGTTAATTCCTTCCACTAATCCGGAAAGGGTGAAAATAGCCTCTCCTTTTTGAAAATCCCCGTTTTTTGCACGATAGATTTCATTGATCAGCAAGGGGTTGGTTCCATTTACTTTTACTCTGAGTATTCGGTCAGGATTGGTTGAGGAAACATTAATGCCGCTAGAATCCTCAAATCTGGCTGTGATTTGAGTTTGTTTAGAGGGAATGATGAATACTTGATTTGATTCTTCATTTAGCTCGACCTGAATATTCGGGCCAGCCTTGTCTGAAGCTTCAGTTTCGATCGTTCCGTTCAATTTGGGTTGGAAAATGCTCCCTGCATAGCCTTTCGATTTTGTGTCCACTGCAGAAATCCGAAGGTTTAGGCTGGATTTATCTTTGGAAACATCCTTCGGGACGATCAGCCGGGCTATGAATTTCCCGTTTCTGATTTCACCTTCACCTTTAAATAAAAGGTTGTTTTCTTCCTCAAACTCAAATTCTGGGTTTTCATCTCCCAAGGTTTTTTGCTTTTCAGGTTTATCCCAAAGCTCTATTTGACACTTGCCATTAAAGTTGGCAATCGAGGAACCTGCAATTTGCTCGATGATTTCACCGGTTAACTCTACTTGATCCAATGCCCGAAGAGTGTCGATGGGATTTTTGGTGTTTAAATCCACCATGGAGGTGATCTTGACGCCTAGATCAGGAACTTTGAGCCTTAAACTAGGATCTCCCAAAAGTGAAAAATTACGATTCAATGGGCCGTTTTGACTTTTGTTTTTGGTGTTCAAGTAGATGCTTCCAAGGTCCTGAAAAAAACCGTTTTCGGTTTTGAAGACTTCTTGGACGAAGGCCTGATTCAATTTGAAATTAATGCTACTGAACACAGGCCTTCCTGTAGTCAATAAGCCCATGGCCCCTTTCCCTTTCGCGAAGAGTAACTCCTCAGCGGCTGATCTTAGAAATGGACTGTCGTGCCTTCCAAACTCACAGGTAGCCGTCACCCAAAGTGCAAGCTGGTTTTGGGTGGTCCAGTTTTCCAAATTGGGTACTTTAAAAATCTCCTCTGCGGTGAGTGTGGTCTCGTTTCCATGCCCGATGTAGTTGACTAGAAGAGAGCCTCGATCTAGTGACTTTTCAAGTGCTTGACTTGTAGCGGTTGAACTTTGGTTCGTTCCATTTTTTACCTGTTCGTATCGGTCCAGATAAAGCTTTTCGCTGCGAAAAAAGGGATGAGTTGATTTTAAATACTCAGAGTGAACTTCTGCATCCCGCATGTGAATGGAGTTATCGCCATCATCCGCCAGAAAGGTCAAGACTTTGGAAGGGAGGAATTCTTGATCGAGGGTTTCGTAGCTGATGACTTTTTCAACCCAAGCACTTACTTCCGTGAAGTTGATTGCTGGAATTCTGCCGATTCCAATTTGTAAATCCTCATCACCTCCGGTCGATTCTTCCCATTCGCCCTGTCCCCAATCAATAAATCCAAAAAAGTCATCCGAACTGTAGGTGGTCAAAGGGTCCAAGCTGCTCCTACCGGTGTAAATAGGGATTAGGTTAGGTCTTCCCTTGAGTTTGTTTTTGTAGTCAAAAGTCCCTTTACCAAGGATGAGGATATTTTTAAGGTTTCCTTCCTTGTGATAACTCGCAGCAATAAAATTCCGAATCGCGGTCACGTCCGGATTTCCGTATCCGTATCCATCAAAAATGTCTTGGACAAATACCACATCAGTCGCTATTCCTAATCCTTCCTTGTGTGCTTTTAATCGATCAGCAGCTTGTTTAAATTGGGGGACAGTGATAATTATCAGTTCGGCTTTTGAAGGAGTAATAGGGATTGAAGCAAGAGCTTGGATATTCTTGATTTCAGGTAAATTGGATTCTGTAAATACAGCCCATTTTTTTCCCCAAGCAGAATTTCCTGTTCCGATAGCTTTTGGATTATAAAAATCACTGATCTCCCAGATTTTCTTGTTAGGAAGGAGTTTTATCGTGCCTGCATTTTTTCCATTAAAAATTCCATCAGGGAGTTGGTCACCGGAATGCGGTATGCCTACCGTCACAAAGTCCAAAAATCCGGCGCCTGTTCCCTGAAAGGTGAAACGGAGCTGATTTAGCCTTCCGTTGGAAGGAGTAAATCCAAGGTTAATCGTTTCTTCCCGACCTTTGATGCCATAAGTGGAGGTCAGAATTGGATTGAAGCTCACTTCTCGGATTAATTCATCCCCTGTCAGAATTCTCATTTGAGAAGTGGCCGAAGATTGCCCCATTACTTTTGCTTTCAAAAGCCAAGGGGCATTCGTGGTAGAACTAAGGCCAAAATTGACACCCAAACTTTGACCTTGTCTGATTGGATCTGAATACCAAGATCTCCCAGAGTTAAGTAGGTTGGTTTTTTCTTCTTTTAGACCTTGAAAAGAATACCAAATACCGGATGATAGGTTAGATGAATTTCCTGGAATTTCTTGAATCCGTTTTGGATTAGCTGTTTTGCCAATTAGGTAGTGAAGCGTGTCTGTATATAAATGATGAGAAAAATGAATTTCCAAATTCTCATCAAATTGAATTTGAGTTGTTCCTTCGAGGTACACATAAAGTGCATTTTCAGATTGCCATGCTGGGATTTCTTGGTGGGAAAGCTGTGCTGAATCCAGTTTTTGAGGCAGCATTCCCGGAAAGCCATAAATCCCTATTTCCGATAGATTTTGAAAGCCCAGTTGACGAGCGTTTGCTTCGGTGATTTTGTAAACTCCGCTTTTGATGACTCCAAACTTAAACAGGGGAGATTGTGCAATAGAGTACAGGCTTATCGCCCAAAATAAAAGTAAAAGTAAATACGGTTTGGCCTTCTTCCTCATTCACTACCAATGGCTTGCTCTAAAATCGATAAAGCAATATACGCCAAAATCAAAAGTGGAATACCTGCCAATTGCATCCACGAAAAACTAACTAGGCCGATCCCAATCAGTGCAAATCGCATCTTGTTATCCCCAATTTTGAAATTCTTGAATTTAAGGGCGATCAGAGGAAGCTCTGAAATAAGCAATATGGCGAAAACCCATGCAATACCCACAATCACCCATGGAGAGGCCAAAAAGCCCCCAATAAACTCCATCTCCATGGCCAAATGTGGCAGGGCTGAAATAAACAAAGCATTTGCGGGGGTGGGCAATCCAATAAAACGATCCGATTGTCGGGAGTCTAAGTTAAACTTTGCCAGTCGGTAAGCGGATAGCATAGGCACAATCAACGTGAGATAAGGCAGCCACGACAATTCAGATTGATCACGCACCATGACAAATAAGATGATACCAGGTAGGACTCCGAAAGAGACCACATCTGCCAGTGAATCCAGTTCTTTGCCTATTTCGCTTTGGACTTTAAGCAATCTGGCTACAAAACCATCCAAAAAATCAAAACCTGCAGCAATTAAAACGAAATAAGCACCGTAGAACAGTTGCCCATCAAGCACCCAAATGATTCCCATCACACCCGAAAATAAATTCAGGAGTGTAAGGGTATTGGGTATGTGAGATTTGATTTTCAATGGATCGCTCTTTCTCCTACAAAAGGATTGTAATTTTTTTCAAATCCGATGGTGGTTTCTGGTCCATGACCTGGGTAGACCACCGTTTCGTCTGGCAATGCAAATAATTGGCTTTTGATTTTGGTCAAAAGCAGGTTGTGATTTCCACCAGGTAAATCGGTTCGGCCGATACTTCCTTTAAAAAGCGTATCACCGGCGATGCATTGTTTACCGTCAGAATGGTAAAAAACCACATGCCCTGGTGAATGCCCCGGAACAAATAGGACTGTAAGCTTTTCATTGCCTACCCAAATTTCCTGTCCTTCCTCCAAATAGGTGTCTGCCTCAGCCGATTCATAGCCTTGAAAACCATAATTCGGGGCATAAACCTCTACAGATTTTAGCACCGATGCTTCATTGGGATGTATTTGAAGGGTTATTCCAAATTTTTTGATGGCCCAGGCATTTCCTAATACATGGTCAATATGACAATGCGTGTTTAGAAGCTGCGTGATGTTCAGGTTTTCGGATATGATAAAATCTTCCAATTCCCTTTTTTCAGAAATGGTAAAGCACCCGGGATCAATCAAGGCTGCTTCCCTTGATTTATCGTAAATCAAATAGGTGTTTTCCTGAAATGGATTGAAGGTGAATGACTTAATTTGAAGCATTGGAAAAGTCCTCGTGATGTCAGCAAAGTAAGGAATTATGAGTTTAATTTGGGATATGGAAATTGATTTTTTAATCATTGGTCAAGGGCTCGCGGGCAGTGCAATGGGCTACCTTCTTGAAAAGGAAGGGTATCGGATTTTGCTTTTTGATACCCCTGCTCAAAACCAAAGTAGTAGAATTGCCGCGGGACTTTATAATCCGGTCACAGGAAGGAAAATGGTCAAAACTTGGATGGGAGAGATTCTTTTTCCTCAAATAGAGCCATTTTACAAAGAGTTGGAGAAGCTCACTGGGAAGCAATTTCTTAATTCTGAAAAAATCTACCGTCCTTTTCTCTCCATAGAAGAGCAAAATGAATGGATGGGACATTCCAGTGATCCTGAAATCCAAAAGTTTGTAGAGGCAATCTTTACGGAAAGCCAATACAATGAACTGAAAGATCCTTTTGGTGGCGTATTGTTGAAGATGGCCGGTTGGCTTAATATTAATGAACTGCTCGAGGGGATGTCTTCCTATTTTGGAGAAAGAGTAGTATTGGAAAACTTTGAAGAAGAGAAGCTGAAAAAGACCTCTACAGGTTGGGATTACAAAGGAATTCATGCCAAAAATCTGATTTACTGTAATGGTCTTGGAGCCATGAAGTCACGTTTCTTCTCTTTTTTGCCTTTTGCTCCAGTTAAGGGGGAAATCCTCGAAGTGAAGCAGGACTTTTTTCCTGATTACATAGTCAATCGCGGGGTTTTTAGAGTCCAATTGGAAAATGGGACTTTTCGAGTTGGATCCACTTACACATGGCATGACCTGGATCAAGGTCCTACAGATTCCGCTAAAAGGGAATTGCTGGAAAAATTAAAGGAACTGGTCAAGGTGGAAGTTTCAGAAGTGACCTCTCACAAGTTTGGCATCCGGCCAGCTACAAAAGACCGAAAACCATTTTTGGGTAAACATCCAACCGATCAAAGCGTTTACATCTTCAACGGTTTTGGAGCTAAAGGCGTGTCTTTGGTTCCATACTTTAGTCTGATGATGAGAGACTTTATTCTTCACTCAAAGCCTTTGCTGAAGGAAGTGGACATCTCTAGGTATTTTAAGTATATTTAAAACTTATCAATTCTGTCTCGAATGCGAATTCTGGTCTTTCGATTCTTGTTTTTAGCCGCGTTTTTTCTTGGGATTTCTGGCGCATGGGCTCAGTTTGATCAAGAGAGATTTGGAAAAAATAGGGTACAGCACAAAGAAATCAACTGGTATTTCTACTCTTCAAACAATTTTGAAGTCTATTATTACGATAGGGGTGGGCCTAACGCTAAGATGGCGATTGATTTTTTGGAAGCTGAATTTGATAAAATCACTCAAAATATTGGCTACGTGGCCTACACTAAGCCGAAGATTTACATCTACAATTCTCCAGAAGAGCGGTTACAGAGTAATCTGGACCTGAATGCTCAGCAATATACCGAGGAAGGTCAGACCAAATTTACCAGACTGATTGCTGAAGTGGCTTACAGAGGGCGGATGGATCAGTTTAAGGAGGATGTGGTATTTGCTACAGCAAAAGTGATCATCAGAGAGATGCTTTATGGTGCTTCGGTAGCGGATGCATTTCAGGCCAACCTCATCAATGACTTTCCGGATTGGTACGTAGATGGTGCCGCACTTTACCTCGCCAAAGGCTGGAGCAGAGAAATGGATGATTTTACCCGTCAGTTTCTGAAAGATAATGCTAGCCCTAAAATTCACAACCTTACTGGTATTGAAGCAGGTTTGGTAGGTCAATCCATCTGGAATTACATCGCAGAAAAATACGGAAGAAGGTATGTCTCCAGTATTCTAAACCTTTCCCGAATCAACCGAAACGAAGAAAACAGTATAGCAAATACCATCGGGTTAAATATCAAGACATTTTTTAACGACTGGCAGCAGTTCTATCTAAAAGTCAATGAACCTGTTTACAACTCATTCAAAAATGTTACCTCTAAAAATGCAATTGCGTCCACGTCCTCAAGGGTAGATGGTGCAATTTCAGATGTCAAATTCAGCCCAGATGGATTGAAATTGGCTTACGTCTTAAATAATGCAGGCAAGTTTAAAGTGATTGTACGCGATCTTTCTTCAGGATCTGAACAAACTGTTTACCAAGGCGGTGCAAAATACGAGGAGCTACCTCCTAATTTGAGTGCGCCAATCATTGCATGGAGAGATTCTGCAAATATTGCCATTGCATCCTTCAAACGAGGATTTACTACATTACGTCAGCGCTCAATTGACGGCACTTCTCAGGATAAAATCTTTCTTCGAAATATAACCCAGATTTTGAGTTTGGACTTCAATGATTCGGGAAGAAACATGGTGTTATCCGCGATTTCAAATGGTAGAACAGATATTTACACCCTGAATGTAAGAGGTCAAGGTAAGCGATTGACCAATGATATTTTCGACGATCTCACCCCGGTATTTTTGAATGATTCTACCATAATCTATTCCACCAATTTTACGGAGTTGCCTGATTCTGTGCTCACTGCTACGCCGGATATCAAGGTTTTGCCTACTCAGTTCAATTTGTACATGGCTCAAGTCCTGAAGGATACAACCACTTTTGCCAAATTGACTAATGCAAATAGTAAAAACACGATGCCTAGGAAGCTGAATAGTAATTCTATTCTCTATTTGAGCGATTTAAGTGGCATTACCAATATCATGCGGCATAGCATTGGAAATCAGATTTCAAGTCAGATTTCCGCGTATGATAAGAGCTTGGAGGTTTTCGATGTCACCAATAGGATGAATAAAATAGCCTATGCTGTCCGTAATGGAAAAGAGTCCTATTTATTTGTAGAAGGCTTTAGTGGTGCAGATCAGTTTACTCCAAGCACCCCAAGGGTACAGTTAGCCCAAGCAAAAGATCTCAATGAACGACTAGCGGCTAGACGGTTGCTTGAAGCAAAAAATTCTCCCGAACCTGTTTTAACTTCTGCGACTTCTCCATCCAACCGTCCAGAACTTGTATCGCCTCCAACTCCAGTAGATACCTTAACCAAGAAAACATCAGCTATCAGCTTGGATAGATTGAGGTTTGAATCTAAAAAGGGAGTCAATACTGAAAATTATACCTTTGACTCCTTGCCTTCCCCAACTGTGGCTCAACAATCAGATGTGGCTATCAGAACTGACGGAAGATCAAATCTTTTGGAAGCATTCAGAAAGCAAAGTCTCTTGAAGAAAGTCTCAGGGCCTAGGCAGATGGAACCCCAGTTTTTTACCAATAACATCAATACCCGAGCGGTGGTAGATCCACTGAGGGGATTTGGAATTAGCTTGAATGGTAAGATGACTGATATCCTCGACAACCATGTGTTTATGGGTGGGATCATGACTTCCCTAGACTTTAATTCAGGTGGTGACGTATGGTTTGAATATGAATACCTGAAATCTAGACTTGATTTTCGTGGTAGATATGATCGAAAAACAGTAAGGCTTACAGAAGATGACCTAACCTTTCAAAAATATGTGTTAACCAAAGTAGAGGCTGGAGTCTCATATCCCTTCAACATTCACTCCAGAGTTTATGCAGCTCCTTTTCTAGCAAAAACGCAATATTTCAACCTTAATTCAGATTCTATCACATTCGGAAATGTGCCGGAGGAAAACCGATTTGATGTCAATTATTTAGGTGGAAAGGCAGAGTTTGTCTACGATAGGACAGAGCCAATGGGACTCTATACCTTTACGGGCACCAAAGGAAAAATAGGATTTACCCACTATCAAGGATTAAACCAGGGTAATAGGTCATTCAGTAATTTTTACTTGGATTTCCGGAACTATCAAAAAATCCATAAAAACATCGTCCTAGCCTCAAAGCTCTATTATGGATCATTTATGGGAGCCAATCCTCAAAATTACCTGGTAGGAGGAATGGATAACTGGCTATTTAATGAGTTTTACAATCCACCTATCAACAGACCGGAACCATCTCCTGTAAGAAATCCGTCAGGAGTAGAAAACTCAAATGTTCTGTTTGCAGACTTCGTCGATCTCCGTGGATATGATTATGATGAGATAAGGGGCAGAAATGTGTTTACGTTTACTACCGAACTTAGAATTCCTGTATTTTCTTACCTCACGAGGGGAAGCATTACATCCAATTTTGTTCGAAACTTCCAACTGGTAGGTTTCTATGATATCGGTTCTGCCTGGAATGATGCAGCTCCTTGGGAGCGAGTAAATGATCAGAATACAGAAGTGATCAACACCACTGGATCTCCATTTGTCATTGTTTTGAACAATTTCAATAACCCTTGGCTGCAAAGCTACGGAGCTGGATTGCGTACTGTCCTGTTGAATTATTATGTCAAATTTGACGTGGCGAGACCTGTTAGAAATTATCAGACGGAGGATCTCAAGTTTTATTTTACCTTGGGCTATAATTTCTAATCTACCCAACTCATGATTAAGTCTATGACTGGCTACGGTGTAGCCGGCTTTGAAAATGATCGAATGACTATTCACGTAGAAGTTCGATCATTGAATTCTAAATTTTTGGATCTGGCACTTAGGAGCCCAAGGCAGTTTTCAGACAAGGAACCTGAGATCAGATCAATGGTACAACAAGTACTGGATCGAGGCAAAGTCAGTCTTTCCATAGAGTTTGTCTCTAAAGAAGGTCAAGATCTCCCTGTTTCGATCAATGAGGAACTTTTTCAGACGTACTATCATCAATTCACTAAACTGGCTGGATTGGTAGGTGAAAAACCTAGCGATCTGTTCAAGCTTGCTCTCCAAGCGCCTAATGTCATTACTTCAGTTTCTGCTGATAAAGAGGATGTAGAGGCTTGGGATCAAGTCAAAAAAGTCATTTCATCAGCGCTGGATAAATGTGAAAAGTTCAGAAATGATGAAGGAGAAGTCCTAGGGCAAAAGCTTAATGAAAATATTCAAATTATCAGGGAGGGACTTGAAGCTATTAAGGTTCTCGATCCGATCAGAAAAGATCGTATCAAATCCAGAATAAAAGGGCATTTTCAGCAGTGGATGGAGGAAAACTCATTTGATGCCAATCGCTTCGAGCAGGAGATGATTTATTACTTCGAAAAAATAGATATCACGGAAGAATTGGTTCGTTTGGAAACACACCTCAACTACTTTCTGAAGACCATTGATATTGAATCTGCTCAAGGAAAGAAGCTTGGATTTATCTCTCAGGAGATCGGAAGAGAAATCAATACCATTGGTTCTAAGGCAAATGATGCAGAGATTCAAAAGTATGTCATTCGTATGAAAGATGAGCTTGAGAAAATCAAAGAGCAATCATTGAATGTGCTTTAATATTTGAGTAGCGAACAGACCTAATAAGGTTTTTTAACTAAGGTTATTAACATTTTTTCAATCCCTAGTCAGACAACTTACTTTTATAGTAACTATTTTTATGTTCGAACCGAAACTTTTCGCTTAGGTTCGAAAATCTTGTCTGGGTTTTTCTTTTGTTTAAAAATGGGTTGTTATGAAATTTAAATTTATTCTAGGAGTAGGGCTGTTTTTTTGTGCTTATGGTTTGGATCTCCATGCACAGAGCAGATTGAAAATTGAGCTTTACGGTGGACCTCAATTGATGTATCAGCGGTCTACTGATCAGATTCGGAATCCAGCCAACTACCATTTAGGGATTAATTGGCTTTATGGAATTAAGGACGATTTTCAATTGGTACTTCAGGCAGAATCAGCCCGATCCAACTTCAATTACAATTGGTATCCTAACTTTCCCAGTACAAACCCGGCTGTCAAGGCTTTTTACTATGATACCTTTGGTAATTTTCGTATGGGACTGAGAAAATCTTGGGAAAAAGGAAACAAAGGTTTTTTTATTCAACCAAATGTGGGAATAACTGTTAATAATTACTTTGATTTTTCAGGTATTGGTTCGACCCCGACTTTTGTAGCTTCCAAAGAATCCAAGATTGTAGGAAATCTGGGATTGGAAGCTGGTGTTAAATTTTACACAGGTCGGAGAAATTACATCATGCTAGGTATCAAGCACCAATCGGGTTTGAGCGCTTTGAACACCGCAGAAGTATCCTGGGGCATTCCACAACAAAATCAGATTTTGGTGGAGCGATCAGGTACGTATACAGGATTATTTGTTGGCTATGGGATAGACTTCAAAGGAAGGACTAGCGAGGAAAAGGAAGTTGCTAAACTTGAAAAGATAGATCAGAAAACCTTCCGTAGGGAAATGGCTTGGGGAGATGGTGTTTATCTTTCCATTTCAGGTTCGATACGGTTTAGACCAAGGGATGAACGAGTTCCTAATTTGGAATTTTCACATATTACAAGCGGATATCAGTATTTATTAGGATATACGAGAGGTAGATTTAGCCTTGAAAGCGGATACAGTAGGCAGTTGGCCTCTAATCACCTAAATGTTCTTGGCGAAGTGGTACAAACTCAGCAAGGATACTCTGTTGGAGTTATTCCAATTCGAGTTCGATACCATAAAGTTATTGGGGATAAAAATAGATTGAAGCTTGGTACTTCTATAGCGGGCATGGTTACCCTGGACACTCACAATTTGTCCCAAATAGGTCAAGAGAGACGAGATGGAAATGGACTTCCTGTTTATCAACTTAATAGTATTCCATTGGAGCAAACTTCAGGGGGAAAGGTGTTTTTTAATGCAGGGCTATTTGGAGAGCTTCCGGTTTTTAATACAGGTATGATCACATTCGATTTGAGTAGGAATTTTGGAAGTCCGGCTGTTGGCCGAGAAAATATTACGGGCTCCATCAGTGGTGCTCCTGTGAACCAAATTCTGACAGGGACCTTGGATGGCTGGCTTTTGGAAGTAGGCTATAAGATTCCGATTAGTAGGTTTATTAGGTAAGTAACTCCAATAGAAAAAAAAGCCTCGATCGTGAATATCGAGGCTTTTTTAGTTGGACATTTAGTCCATTTTTACTGAAGCTTGAATTTGATTGGAATGGTCATTCTTGATCGGACAGCCCGGCCACCATTTTTTCCGGGACTCCAATTCGGGGAATTTTTGATAACTGCCAAAGCTGCTTGATCTAAGCCTTCACTGGCTGATCTTACTATTTCCGCGTCTTGAATAGATCCATCTGTATTAATCACAAATCTTACAATCACAGTTCCTTCTATCCCAAGCTTTTGTTCCTGACGGGGATATTTAAGGTTGGTTTTGAGGTAATTGTACCATGCTTCCATTCCACCTTTGAATGAAGCCATTACTTCAGTGAAATCGACAATCTCAGGAGCTATTTCCTTGGGAGGCTCTTCAAGTTCAATTGCTGTAATCGGTTCATTACTGGGAAGGTCGATGTCGATATTAGGAAATTCTAATTGATCAATTTTTACTGCATTATCGATGACCTGAATCTGAGGAGGTACTACTGGAGGAGGAGGGGGAGTTACAAATGTGATAGGTGGAATGAAATCCTCTTCCCAGTTGCTATTCTGATCTGTGATCGTGAGTAAAGGGGATTCATCGTAAGCTTTCCATTCAAAAGCCACCAGAACTGCGCCGATTGACATAGCCAATCCTAGATGGGTCAAGGCACCTTTCCATTTTGAAAGATCCTTGGAGGGATTTTTTTTGTATTCCATGGCAGTAAGGGTTTTTAGTGTAAAGGAATTTACTCTTTGTAATTGAGTATACTTACTGCCAAAACATTTTTTAACTAATCAAAAAAGTGAATTGCGGATGATTGTCTGAATGAAATTGAAGAGAATAAAAGTCTGGTTTTGAAAAGGGTAAAAAAAAAGAGGCTGTTTTTCAACAGCCTCTTAATTATTAGCTAAGCTTAAATCGGATCGGAAGTCTCATACGAGTACGTACTGCACGTCCTCTTTGCTTTCCTGGTTCCCACTTAGGAGCGTTTGTTACAACTTTTACCGCTTCTTCGTCACAACCTCCTCCGATACCTCTCAACACTTCTACGTCTTGGATGGATCCATCGGTGTTGATTACGAATACTACGATAACTGTACCTTCGATACCCATTCGTCTTGCTTGAGTTGGGTATTTTAGGTTTTGAGAAAGATATTCATTCCAACCTGACATCCCTCCAGGAGGGTTTGGCTGTGTTTCTACCACGTCAAAGATCTCGTCAGCCTTTTCCACTACAGGAGCTTCAGCAATGACTACTTCCTTGATTACTGTAGTTTCTTTCACATCCACGTCGAAGTTAACTTCAATCTTTTCTTCGATTTTCACCTCATCTGGAATCTCCTCAATGATAGGCTGTTCCATTGGTGGTGGTGGCGGTGGTGGTGGTGGCTGTTCGGTGATAGGCACATCGAGCAATTCTTCGAAATTGTCATTTACGTTACCCAGATCTTTAAGAGCTGAGTCATCGTAAGACTTGTATTCGAAGGCAGCAAGTGTGAGACCTACAGCAACTGCCAAACCAAGATTGGTGAACATGCCCACCTTCTTGGTTAAGTCAGCACTAGGAGTCTTTTTTGCTTCCATGGCGAATTTGGTTTATACAGGTTAATCTTTTCTAATTTAAGTAACAAGTGTAATAATAATTGGAGATTAATCCAAAATGAATTTAATGGATGGTTTTCTTAAATATCCCAAAAACCCGATAAATCCTCCAAAAATATTGACTATCAAATCCATCCATTCAAATGCTCGATTTGGAATAAATAGTTGGGTAGTCTCCAAAAGGATCCCGATTAAAATTCCAAACACCGCAAAGTTGAACCAGAGCCTCTTGTTGTCTAGAATTTTTCCTGAGTTGTTTACCCCTATTCCACACCACAGGTAGGATTGAGTGATGAAACAAAACAGGTGGATTAATTTATCCTGTAAGTCAAACAGATTCACATCAGGTAAACTCCTTCCCGGGGTAAGCATTGCAATGGAAAGGAAGATTAACCAAGAAACTGCCAGGAATAATCTCACGAGTTAATATTACTCTCCGATTAATTCTTTGTATGCGTCGGCATCCATTAGGTCAGAAGGAAGATCTCCGGTCACTTTTACCTTTACCATCCAACCATTTTCATATGGAGATTCATTGACCATTTCAGGTGAAGATTCCAATTCTGAATTGAACTCAAGAATTTCTCCTGTCAACGGCATGAAAAGGTCAGATACAGTCTTTACTGCTTCTACTGTACCAAATACTTCGCCAGCTTCAATGGTCTCACCGACAGTCTCTACTTCTACATAGACAATATCACCCAATTCTTTTTGAGCAAAGTCTGTAATGCCGACTGTAGCGATGTCTCCTTCAATTTTGACCCATTCGTGGTCTTTGGTGTACTTAAGTTCTTGTGGGAAATTCATATGGGTATTAATTCAGTTCGTCAAAATTAAAAGGAATCGAATGAGATTGAAATCTATTGAGATAAATTAAATCGAAGCTGCCCACCAAAAGCTGTAGAAGATCTGCGGAATGCAGTGGTAACTCTAGGATCGTTGATGGTCCGCTCGAAATAGATGGTCAAGTTTAGATTTCTATTGATCACATAACTCACTGTAGGTCTAAACTGCAAGTTGAAATTACCATTGGTAACGGTTGCTTTTTCTTCGATTTTTCGCTGGATTTGCTGGGTATCTACCACTTTGGCGTCCAATCTCATTTGGAGGTCATTTTTTAAGACTTTTTGTGAGCCGTCTATTTTGAAAGGTATCTTCATCCCTGCTTTCGTATAGGAAAGTGTCAATCCAAAGTCATTGCTTCGCTGCTCGGTGACCTGGGAGTTAGAGAAATTCATCCCCAAGTTTCGCTCTCTGTTGTAGTTCACCACAATATTCATTCGCTGTTTGGTCAATAAATCTATACCAATTAATGGCGCGAAACGCTCAGATAGTACCACTTGATTCAAGACATAAATCGGAATAAACTGACCCTCTAAATTGGTCAGATTAGGACGTTGAATGCGCTGTAAAGAATTGAATAATTCAAGGCCTCTTTGGTATTGAAGTGAATTAGAGAAATTACTCACATCATAAGTAGATGTATAAGCATGGGTAATGTTGATACTGCTAAATAGTTCACTCAGGCCTTTTAATCTGGATAATCCTCTATAGTCTAATCTCCAGTTTGGTAATGGCGTTTTTGGGAATGGATTAAGGCTGGAGGTAGTTGGATCTTTGCCTAAGTAAGCGGCTAAGAATGCAGGTATTAATACATCCTGACCATTGATTCCAAACTCACCGGGTGCCACTGACTGCCCTTCCAATCGCTGCTGAATGATCGACCTGTAACGTTCAAAATTTGAAAACAACTCTGATTCATTTTGTGAATTGTTTTTGGCAAAGGTGGTTCCGATCATCATGGTAGTGATGCTATAGGATCCCATTCTGCTTGGACTCAAAGATTGAAAGTCTCCGGGTGTATCTAGGCTGTTTCTAAAGATTTCACTATAATCACCCATCTCTCTTTTTCTTGCTTCAAGTGTGATCCGGAAATCTCGTATGGGTTCAGCAAGCCCGGTAAAGCGCATATTCATAGCTCGATTTTGCCTGAAGCTTTGAGTCAATTCAGGGCTAGGAGCCATGTTTCCTCCCAAAGCAAGTTGGTTTCGAATGGCTGGATTTTGACTACCAAATACAAAGGCCCATCCTGGATTTTCCCAAGCTCTATCCATACCAAGAAGCCCTGTGTTTGGCATAAATCCGGGTAGGAAGGTGCCTTCTACCACTCCATAATTGAAAGTGACCTCCTTCAGCATCATTAGGAACTTAACCAGCCCATTTGTGAATGGGGTGCCGATAGTATCAGTCGCATCAGTGCTTGGTCTTCCAGGAATGCTAGGGCGTTTTGGCGCGTTTAGAGCAGCTAGTTTTTTGTTTTTATTGTAGAGCTTGATAAGATCCAGTTTACCGGTAATATTTTGATCTCTCGTATTTTGGATCACATTCCCCAAAGAATCCCGCTGTCCGATAGCGCCCGTCTGCCAAGTGTAATTGGTGACATACCTATAGTCGGCCTGTATCCAATCTGTGAGAGGAAGCTTGTTAAATGGAATCGTATAGTTGACCGTGGCGGAATGGTTGTAATTAGTTGTTCTTCCCATTCTCCAGAAATTGGCTTTTACAGAATCAATTTTCGCTTGAGTATCCAAATCACCCTCGGGTTCATCCACTACAGCTGCTGCTCTCGATACAAAGTCCACTCTCAGGTTATTAGTCAGATCCCAGTTCACTGTGACAGAACGATTCAAGAAGAACGATTTTTGGAAAAGTGGATCTACTCCGGATGTACTTAGTTGATCATTTCGATATTGGGATCGCATGAATCTTCTATCCACATCCATTCTTGCCAAAAACTGAGTAGGAGCTAGGTTTAGGTTAAAATCTTTGATCAATTTCAGGTAAGGGCTGTTCATGCCTTCTGATTTTTGGAATGGGGCAATTTTAAGCTCCTTCGGGGAGAAGCTGTAGGTGACGTTTCCTCTATTGGTTTTGAAATTGTAGTCCTGCAGTTGGGCATTGGTCTGTGTTACCGTTCCCACTGCATAAGAGAAAAACACATTGGACAAGTCATAGAAACGACTAGGAGCTTCCGGGTTTTTCTTGATCTTCCTCACATTGTTGAAGCTCAGGTTACGTCTGCTCAATTGATCCAAAGCAATGTCTCTATAGGCATCCTTATCAGCATCTGTTTCAAACTTGCCCAATGCCACATCAAATGGTACATCTGGATTCAGTGGATCGTACTCTGGTCGAGTACTGGCATTTTCTACAGAGAAATACATGGGGATACTCACTCCAAGTGCTTTTGGAAGAAGTTTGTCCACTTCCACATTGGTAGAGATATCGTATTGGGTGGTAGCTTGTCGAGACCGTTGTGAAAGCTTTGTTTCCAGTCCTCCAAATCCAATAGAGTTATGTCTGATGGAAGCAGATACAACTGCGAGATCAGCAATTTTGGTATTCAAATAGGCATTTGCAGCCCATCCATTGTTTTTGGTGAATCCAGTGACGCGCAGTTCATTTGCCCAAATGCAGATGTTCTTTGCTGAACCTCCGCCCGTTCCGGGATTACGAACCCCAATCATCATACCCTGCACCATACTCAGTTCGGGACGACCTACCACGGTTACCTTGTATTGTCGAATGGTTTTAGAGAATGGCAGAGTCAGCGGTGACTGCGTATTGTCACGATCCACTTTTACTCCTACTATTTCCTGAATGGCGATGTCTAGCTCATTCTCTTCCGGCCACACGATTCGAGGATCATTGGAACCTAAAGAAGATATTTTCAGAGGTATTTCTATCTCATAATAGTTGTCCGTATAGTCTGTGCCCAATCTCAAAAAGGCCGATACTTCCCCATCCTGTGCATCATCGCTGTTGGCATGGAAAAACATCTTGATTCGCTCATACTGTACCAGATCAATTGTCAGGTTTTTGAAAACAGCACGGGCATCTTTTGGAGCAAGGTCCTCTACACAGATTCGAAGCGATTGCTCATTCAATCTTCGCTCTACGGTAGAGGTATTGTCCCGATCTCGTTGGATGCCTGGAGGAAGTACATACGGGCTAGATTTATCACTCCCCTGTGCGTTTTGCTCAATGTTGACTACATCCACGGTGACGTTGGAATTGTCCGGTTCAGGAATTTCAAAAAATCCTCGCTCAAAAAGTGACTCTTGGAATACCCTCCATTGGCTGCCAACCATTCTGAATTCCGCCATTCTCAATACTACCGGTTGGGCGAAATCAGTCAAGTAAGTTCTGATCCATCTAATTGATTTAAATCCAGTGATGTCTCCTTGTACTCGGTCAGGCTGTCTTACGGGTATCCTGAATAAATACCAATTGACTTGTTCGCCGGCTTCAGTGTGGGTTACTTTGTCTACGATGTAGTTTTCACCTACGTTAAGCTGCCCGGGTCTGAGGTCAATTTCATACTCGTAATAATTCTCCAGCTCATTGATGGTGTTGTCAGCATTAAGATCCTCATTGTCTGGATTGTTGGTTCCTGAGGGAGTATAAGGCAAGCTAGGATCTGCCGAAACTGGAGTGTTCCCTTCAGTACCGTTAAATTTCTTGTATCTCTCTAGAATTTTGGTGTTTGACTCATCAAATTTCGAGTCAAGGTAATATTGAAATGCATCGGCAGAGACGTCTTGTTCAATTGCGTTTTTGACTGCCGGAGACACAGTCAATCTGTCCAAAAAGCGTGATTTGAAATAGGTCGGTTCGTCTTCGTTTTTCAATCCATCCAACCCTACATCCTGATTGACTCGGGATGAAGTCGAATTGTCGAATGCGGGTATCAAAAACTGCTGTCTCGTTATTCTTCCCCATTCATTTTGATTTGTTTCAGCAGGATCTCCGTCGGCTGGTAGTCCGTTTTCAAAAGCATGACTTCCGTCCTTCAGGACATCTTCGGCGATGTCACCAAGGTTAAGAAATAGCTTTCCGCCCGTAGTGTTGTTCTGGTTGAAAATTCCGTCCAATACTTTACCGTTTTCCCCAGGCAGAAAAGGATCCATCATCCAAAATTCAATGTATTCGATGTTGGTTCGGTCAAAATCCACCTCGGTTGTAATGGCACGCGTCACTCCTCCATAGTTTGACCTTGGATTGGGAAGCAAACCCTCGGCAGTGAGATTTGGATTGTAGTTGTACATTCCTCGCTCATGAGGAAAATAAGCCATCTCAAATAATGGCTGAGGAACTACAATTACGTCCCGATCTTGGTTTTTGAAAATTTCCTGAGGAATTACTCTGCGGACGTAATGATTGCGTCGGTCTTGAGAATTGATGTTTGAAGGTACACCTGGTCCACTTTCTCGGTAGAAAATATTATCAATGTTGTACCAGGCTAATCTCGCTCTTCGATAGGCTTGACCTAGATTGTCCTCGGTCTGATTGCTGAGGTCAAATCGATTATCCGGAGTTTTTGGAGTGGAGCCAAGTTTCCAAGTTTGGTTTGCTTGAGCTCCTAGGAAAAATGGAGTAACTGCCGCTTCGAAGTCATCGATGTAGGAGGCAGCATCCCCATTGACCGTGTTTGAAGTTCCAGGGATCAGGTGAGCAAACTCCGCATTGAACTGAACGAGTGATTTTTCTTTCGTATCTGTGAACGGAAGTGCATCAGCCAATTTGGTTAGAAGTCTGGATTCATCATTGAAATTGACATCCAAGCCCCACAAGCTATTGCGAAGTGTCTCATTTCCGGTGGCAATTCGAGTCACATTTGGTCTCTCATTGAGGTAGAGGAACGTGCCTCCCACATTTAACTTTTTACTTGCCAGGTAGTCAAGTCTGGTCCCAATCAGACTTCGTGTCTGGAAGGATACCAAATCCGCCTTTTCAAAGCTTACATTGATCTGCTTACCAGACTGAAGGATGGCGTCGTTAATAATGACCAATCGGCCGACGTTGTAATCGATCGTATAGTCTACGCCTTCTGTCAAAGGGATATTACCCGCCTGAACGATTACACTTCCTGGTGAAATATTCAAACCTGGAAGCTGTATTTCACTTGCCGAGCCTGCGGTTAGTCTGCCTTTGATGAAAAACTTATTCAGCCTGGTGACTAATTCAGCATCTGCCTGAGTAGTCCGATAGAGTGTGTCATAGACATACTTATCCTTGAGGACCAATTCCTCTGCATTAAATCTTCTAGAAAGGTTTGAGCCAAAGGGCTCCAGCACAGGGAATATTAAAAGTCCTCTGTCAGATAGCATCGTAATCCCTTCTACGAAGTCGAAGTTGCCGTCAGGGGAAGGGTCATTTTGAGGATTGAGATTGTCCAGTCCAGTAAGACGGATCAACGGAACATCTTTGACATTGGCACCTTCAAGTAGAGAAGGGTTGTCTAGGCCAGTGCGGTCATCTCGGTAGATTACCTGCAGCTGGAAGCCATCTCTCATGATCTGACTTGCATTGAGACTGTAGACGTTTTTCATCATCAGATCCCAAGTCGGCACTCGTGTGTTGATCCGTGCGGGTCTGAGAAGCTTGAGGAAAATCAGCTCATCCTCCTGTCTCGTCTGATAATCTTCCGTCAATTCCCCGACTTTGAATACCTGACCGTTGTAGGTGTATTCGTAGGAGACAGCCAATACTTCATCGTTTTGAAGCCTGCGGAAAAGGGATACAAAACCCAGTTGGGCATTGAAAAAGTATTCCTTTGGATCGAGTTTTCTCGCTCCATTTATTTGTTCAAAATCCACTCCTTTTCTGAGGCCCAATGAGGATTCCAATGCTCTGGAACCGGTGTCAAAAGGTCTGAAGCTAGGATTGGAACTGATATTGGAATAGAGCTGATTGGCAGCATTTCCTGCAGGGCTTCCCGGATTACCTGGTCCGATGGATGGATTGGTTGGATTCAGCAACACGCGTCCTTCTCCCAAGTCCATGAAGGCTGCAAAATTTCGGAGCGTTTCCGTGTTGGTCGCCCTGTTCATGATGTAAACTTCCACACGGGTAATGTTAACTCCAGATAGAACCTGCGGAAGACCTCTTAGCCAGCGCTCGTAATTTTCCCGGAAAAAGTGACTCAGGAAAAAGTGCCTGTTTTCGTCATATCGAGAACCCTGAATGTCAAAAGACCTTCCTTGGCCATTGGCATCGATCACCAAGTTGTCCCTTCGGCCTCGCTGGGTGGAAGCAACTGCGGTCACGTTGAGTTTACCGAATTTCATTTGGGTTTTGACCCCAAAGAGGTTTTGCGCGCCTTGGATCAGTCGGTTTTGAACAGGCATGCTGACATTACCCAACTCTACTGATTGGAGAATGTCCTCGTCAAATCCATCATACTCCAGTTTGAGCTGATTCTGGAAGTCAAAGGAGTTGTTGGAGTCAAAGTTTGCCCCCAATTTCATTTTTTGGCCTAGGTTTCCATTGACAGCCATTTGAATTTGCTGCTGGAAGTTGAAACCTCCGTTTTGCTGTTGACGGATGGGTAGCGTCGGATTGTCTACTCTTCTAAAAATGGCACCGAAGTCAAGATTGACATAGCCTGTGGGCGTGATATTCACGTCACTTCCCCCGAAAATCCGATCAAAAGTAGGGCTAACCGTCATCGGAGGAATCAGATTTCTTCCTTCCACTGCACTTTCACCGTCCATTCCTCTGGCGCGAGACCTCCAATAGTCTTGCCTGACCCGATATTCCTGAAGTTGAGAAAATTTATCAAACTCATACTCCTGCTCATTGCCCACTCGGGTACTATCGATCTGGTCAACTATGTTATACCGAAGAGTAGAATCTACTTTCACCTCTACCTGTTGATTTACTGGAGGGTTTGGGATAAAAGGCGAGCGCTGGACTTGAAATGGGTTACGGTAAGGATATAGAGGATTTGTCCTCATGTTTTGCCAAAGCAAAAATGAGGGAGATAGTCTCCTTAAGTTTAGAGAATCGGTTCGGGATCTAGTATCCGATGTTTGTTGGGCTTTGGCAGGTGATAATGCCAATCCTAGTACCAACAGTAACAAAGAGAATTTTAGAACATTCCGAGATTTCCCCCAGCAAAAAGTCAATAACTCCTGAAAGTTCAATCCAGCTTCTGATTAAGGTGTCTTTAAAGATGCTTTAATTAAATCTTCTAAGGAAATTTCTCCTGTGGTTTTTTTCAACACTTGGGCTATATTTTTTTCTGCTACAGCCTTGGGGAAACCCAAAGTAATTAAAGCTTGCAACGCCTCTTCACGGGTTTTATTGCTTGACTTCAGGAATCCGAGAGGGGCGGTTAGATCACTTGAAGGTGATTTTCCGACTTTATCTTTTAGCTCTAAAATAATCCGTTGAGCTGTTTTTGCACCTATTCCTTTGACAGCTTGAATTGTGCCTACGTCACCAGACAAGATTGCATGTTCGATTTCTTCGGAAGAAAGTGAAGACAGGATCATCAAACCAGTGTTTGGTCCTACACCGTTGATGGAGATCAGCAGAAGGAAAAGCCTTTTCTCTACCTCCTCTTTAAATCCATAAAGGGTGTGTGCATCTTCCTTAATATGCAAAAAGGTGAGGAGGCGTATTTGCTCCTCATCTTTGATTTTAGCATATGTCTGGAGAGAGATTTTTACTTGATAGCCAATTCCTCCTACGTCAATGATCACGTAGGTGGGGTCTTTGAATACCAATCGGCCGCTCAAGTAAGCAATCATAGGTTCATTTTGCTGGTTTGGGCATCCACCACAGCGATGGCTACCATGTTGACAATTTCTCGGATTGAGCTACCCAATTGAAGGATGTGAACAGGTTTGTTCATTCCCAACAGGATCGGTCCGATGGCTTCGGCATTTCCTAGCTCTGCTAGGAGTTTGTAGGCAATATTTGAAGAAGCCAAATCCGGGAAAATCAATGTATTAACTGCTTTGTCTTTGTGGGCAAGGGCAGAAAAAGGATAGATTTCTTGTTGGATTTCTTGGTTCAGGGCCACATTGGCCTGCATTTCACCTTCGATGATGACGTCGGGATATTTTTCTTTAGCTAGTGCGGTCGCTTTTGCCATTTTTGCAGGAATGTCGCCTTGGGCCGAGCCAAAATTAGAGTAGGAGAGCAAGGCAATGCGAGGTTCCATGTTGAAGAATTTCACAGCATTTGCAGTAAGGCCAATGATGTCGACCAATTCTTCGGCTGTCGGATTGAGATTCACTGTAGCGTCTGCAAAGAAATAAGGCCCACGAGGGGTGTTCATGATATACATCCCTGCTACTCGATTTACTCCTTTATTGACGCCGATAGTCTGTAAAGAAGGAAGAATCGTTTTTGGATAATCTCTTGTCAAACCCGAGATGAACGCGTCAGCTGCACCTGTTTCGACCATGAGTGCACCAAAGTAGTTTCGCTCTCTTACGAGTCTATTGGCATCATAGATGGTCATGCCTTTTCGCTGGCGTTTGTTATACAGGATTTTTCCAAAGGTTTGGATTCTCTCCTGTTCTTCCGCATCTACAGGGTCAATGATGGTGACACCACCTAGATCAAGCGAATTTTCAGCGATTAATGCTAAAATTCTCTCTTTATTTCCCAATAAGATTGGAATGGCGATTTTCTCATCGCGAATAATCTGAGCTGCTTTGAGGATTTTAAGGTTGTCCGCCTCGCCAAAGACCACCCGTTTCGGATCTTTTTTGGCTCGGCCAATGACAATAGACATCAAACGCTGATCAATTCCTATTCGCTTTTGTAATTCAAGCTCATAGGCATCCCAATCTTTGATCTCTTTCTTGGCGACTCCCGATTCGATGGCGGCTTTTGCCACCGCAGGTGCAATGGTCGTGATCAGCCTTGGATCGACTGGTTTTGGGATTAGGTAAAATCTTCCAAATCCTAAATTTGTTTCTCCATAAGCTTTATTGACAATCTCTGGGACAGGCTCTTTGGCTAATTTGGCAATGGCTCGAGCTGCAGCCAGCTTCATTTCCTCATTGATCACGGTGGCTCTCACATCCAAAGCGCCACGGAAAATGTAAGGAAAACCAAGCACGTTGTTGACTTGATTAGGATGGTCTGACCGTCCTGTAGCCATGATCACATCTTGTCTAGCTGCTATGGCTGTATCATAGGCGATCTCTGGGTCTGGATTAGCTAGCGCAAAAACTATTGGATTTGGCGCCATGCTTTTAATCATCTCCGGGGAGATGATGTTGCCCGCTGAAAGCCCCAAAAACACATCTGCTTCAGGTAATGCTTCGGCAATCGAATTGATATTTTTGTCTGTGGCAAATTCCTGATGGATGTCAAGAAGGCCTATTCGGTCTTTTTTGATGACTCCATCCTTGTCACATACGATGATGTTTTCCTTTTTTACACCCAAGCTAACATAGAATCGAAGGCATGAAATAGCCGCTGCGCCTGCGCCACTGACTACAAGCTTGATGTCTTCGATTTTCTTTTCTACAATTTCAAGGGCATTGAGCAAAGCTGCACCTGAAATGATGGCTGTACCATGCTGATCATCATGCATGACAGGGATTTTCATTTCTTGTTTCAGGGTTTGCTCTATTTCAAAGCATTCAGGGGCCTTTATGTCTTCTAGGTTTATTCCTCCAAAAGTCGGCTCAAGCGACCGGATGATTTGAATGAGTTTTTTGGGATCTTTTTCATCTACTTCTAGGTCAAAAACATCAATCCCTGCAAATTTTTTAAAAAGTACCCCTTTTCCTTCCATCACTGGCTTGGAGGCTTCAGGACCTATATCACCAAGTCCTAGAACAGCCGTTCCGTTAGAAATTACTGCGACAAGGTTTCCTTTGGAGGTGTATTTGTAGATATTTTCCGGATCTGAAGCGATCTCTTTACAAGGTTCTGCTACTCCCGGAGAATAGGCAAGTGCTAAGTCTAATTGGCTTGAAACCGGTTTGGAAGGTATTACTTCGATTTTGCCAGGAGTGCCCTGGCTGTGGTAGTTGAGGGCATCCTCCCTTCTGATTTTAATCGCCATAAATGCGTAGTTATACTGGGTCTAAGCACCCTGGCTTTCCGTCCAACTCACATTGGTGTTTAAAAGTATGGTCTGAATTTCCCTCAAAGCATCTCGATGAACTTCGTTAGGGAAATAGACGAAACCTTCCATGTAGTAGAGTTTACCTTTTTTCTCATCTATCATTAGATATCCGAGATAGGTACCCCCCATGCTTAAGTTGTTGGTTTTCCAGGTGCCTCTTATTTCGACCGTAAAATTATCATTTATCACCATGTTTCTGAACGATGGTGGGATTTGTTTTTCGCTCGTCATGAAGGATTGTGGGTCTTCAGGATCACCAAAAATATGTTGACTTGCTACGGAATCTCTAAGTTTCAGGATGTTCTCGGGGAATGTCTGCTCTTCATTTTTGTAATCTTGTTCGTAAAAGAAGATGCTGATGTCTGGACGGTTTTGGTTGGGTGTTGGCTGTCTAAGCCATATAAAGCTCTTTTCTGATTTTGCGATTTGGTAAGAGACAGGCGGCATGATTTCGATGCCAAGGTTCAATCTTGCTTCATGCTGGGCAGCAGAGTTTTTTCGAGCTAAAAGTGCTTTTTCCAGTCGTCCTCTTTCTCTTACTTCAAAGAGGTTCTGGAGCTTGTCTCTATTTTTTCTCAAGTTGGAAATCAATTCTTCCTCTGTATTTCCAAAAAGATAAAGAACCTCTTGACCTTGGGCATATTCATCCTCCATTCTTAGTGAATAGATCGACGGATCAGCGGCAGCTTTCTCTTTAGATTCCTTAGAAAACTGTGAGTTGATGACTTGACTTCCCCCGCGCTTATCATCAAACGTGGTCACGTAGATCAGATTGGTGTACAATTTTAGCATACGAGTCATTGCTCTTGGATCTACGCGATGAACCTTAAACATGGCCTCGGATCTGATCATTCCTGGCAGATCTGCCTCAAAAATTCCTCTTAACTCTTCCCCTACAGGTCCAGCCCATTTGGTGGAGTCAATAGCCAAAACGATTTCCCCGATGGAGCCTCGAGCCTTTGGTTTTGAGCTGTCCTTTCCATTGGAAGATTCTTCTCCACAAGAAAAAAACAGAAATGCAGTCACTGCCAACAGGAAAGTAGTTATCGCTTTCATAGGTGATTATGAAATGGGTGAAATTTTTTAAAACTAAATTTGCTCAATTATTTTTTAAAAACCGTACTCTCGGCCGGTTAAAAGTTCTAAAACCGCTTTCAGGTAATTAACCAATGATTAATCGCTGACCTGGCTTGATGCTATTTGAATTCAGATTGTTTAGTCTTTTGATCTGGTCTACTGAAAGGGAGTGTTTTTGAGAAATAATCCAAAGTGAATCTCCAGGTCTCACCGTGTAGGTTTTTGGTCCTGTTGAACTGTTTTCGGCCAAGCTTTTCTGATCAGCCTGACTTGGTGCTTTTCCTGAGTAGATGTAGAGTGTCTGGCCTACCTTGATCAAGTTTGAATTCAGATTATTCCATTCCTTGATTTTGGTGACAGATACATTATGCTTCGAAGCAATAGTACCTAATACATCGCCTGATTTGACTTTATAGGTAATCTTTTCGGCAGTAGAGGATGCTTTTTCTATTGGCTTGATCTCAGCAAGCAGAGCCGATGGAGTTATGACGCTAGTAGATTTGGTACCTAGCGAATCACTGATCCAAGCCAAATTTTCTTTAATGAATAAAGACTTGGCTTTTGGGATACGGACGGCCATAGATTGGTTAGTCTCGGGGATAGTTCTTTTTTTGATCGAAGGATTGAGCTCTTCCAAATCCTTGATGCACAGATCTGTGAGTTCGGACAAGCGATCAAGACTAAAAGCCCGATCAAATCTTACAGCCTCGTATTCGATAGGGTAGGTAGGTTCCTCTAGATTGAGATTATGCTCCTCGAGGTGATTGAGGACATAGAGCATGGCTTGAAACTGTGGCACATAGCTTCTGGTCTCTTTCGGTAGGTGGTTGTAAATACCCCAAAAAGTCTTTTTTCCACCAGATCTTCTGATTGCCTTCCGTACGTTGCCAGGTCCACAATTGTAGGCTGCCATTGCCACTTCCCAGTCCCCGAACATTCTGTAAAGCGATTTGAGATATTTAGCTGCAGCCAAAGTGGACATTTCAGGATCCATGCGATCATCAATGTCTTGATTCACATGCATGCCATACATTTTACCAGTAGCAGGCATAAACTGCCAAAGGCCCATGGCACCTACCCTAGATTTGATTTTAGGATCTAATCCGGATTCTACAATAGACAAAAACTGAATTTCAGTTGGCATTTCATGCTTGGAAAGGGTCTCCTCAAAAAGAGGAAAGAATTTCTCCTTCCTTGCCAACACCATTTTGATGTAATCTCTATTTCGAACGGTGTAATATTGGATGAATGAAAAAATTCGATCGTTGAGTTCAAAAGGCATCCCGTTTTCCATGGATTTGATTCGCTCAGCGATTTGCTCGTAAGTGAAATCAGGGATGTATTCGTAATGGTAGTTTGGAAGGATATCTTCATTAAAAGTCACTGCCGCTTCCAGAGGCTCCTCTTGAGAAAAAGCATTTTGCATAGGTAGCAGGCAGGTAAGGAGCGCAGGTACAACTATTCTGAATAAATGCTTTTTCATAAAATACTGGGTTAAGAGGTTAATTCTGACAAGTAGTTGCTAAAGGCATACAACTCAGCTTCCTTGAAGGAATTTGAGATGACTTGTATTCCGATAGGCATTCCTGACTTGTCCTTGCCATTAGGTAGGGAAATCGCAGGTACACCTGAAACCGAAGCCTGTACTGTAAATAGATCTTCCAAGTACATGGCTACAGGATCACCGCTATGCTCTCCAAACTTAAACGCTGTAGATGGCGTAGTCGGCATGATAATATAGTCAAATTCATTTAAAAGATTTTCAGTGTACTCCTTAATCAACCTTCTGACTTTCTGAGCTTTGGTAAAATAAGCGTCGTAATAGCTGGCTGAGAGTACAAAAGTGCCTAGCATGATTCTCCTTTTTACTTCTTCCCCAAAGCCTTCACTACGAGTCAGTTTATACATTGATTCCAAATTTCTCGCTTGAGGTGAGCGATATCCGTACTTAACCCCATCAAATCTGGAAAGGTTAGAGCTGGCTTCTGCCGTGGTGAGAATGTAATAAGTTGGAAGAATGTACTTGATCAAAGGGAATTGCACCTCTTTGACCTCGTGACCTTCTGATTTTAGTTTCTCTAGTACTGACAGGGTGTTTTCCTTGATTTCTTGCTGGAGTGCCGGAGATTCTAGGGTCTCTTTCAGGTAAGCGATTTTTGCTTTTTTGTCAAAATGAAGCAACTCACTGTAATGAAGCACAGGCTTTCTGGAAGATGTGCTGTCCATTTCGTCATGCCCTGCCATGATTTCCATGACCAGAGCATTGTCTTTGACTGTTTTTGAAAAAATCCCGATGGTGTCAAATGAAGATGCATATGCAATCAGCCCCCATCTCGAAACTCTTGAATAAGTGGGCTTCATTCCAATCACTCCTGTAAAAGCAGCAGGCTGCCTTACTGATCCTCCCGTATCGGTTCCCAAAGAAACAGTACAAAGATTGGCCTGTACGGCGACTGCGGATCCTCCGGAAGATCCTCCTGGTACTCTGGTCTCATCCAAGGCATTGAGTACTTTGCCATGAGCTGAGTTTTCATTGGAACTGCCCATGCCAAACTCATCACAGTTTAATCGTCCAATGACAATAGCGTCTTCGTCGATTAGTCGTTGAACTGCCGTGGTTGTAAACTGGGAGATGTATCCTTTCAGGATTTTGGAGGAGGCGTTGGATTCATGTCCTGAATAATTCAGAACGTCCTTAATGCCGATGACCATACCGGCGAGTTTTCCGGCTTTGCCTTTGGCGAGTTTTTCGTCAATCTGATCGGCCTGGTCTAAAGCGGACTGGGCATAAACTTCGACGAAGGCGTTGAGATGCGCCTTCGTCTGGATGTTTTCTAAGTAATGGTTGACGATCGCTCGACAATCAGTTTCTTTTTTTTCGAGCGATCTTTTTATTTCGTCGAAAGAACTAAATTTTTCCAATGTCGATTGGCTTTCGGTATTACTTCTTGTTGTCTTTCAGCCCATCTTCAAGATCTTTCTGAACTTCTTTGGTAGCATCTTTGAATTCTCTGATACCACGACCCAGACCACGGGCCAATTCAGGGATCCTTTTAGCACCAAACAGAAGGAGGATAACGAGGATGATCAAGATCATTGAACCTCCGCCCATGTTTTGAATAAAACCTAATGTAGTCATGATGGTGTGTGTTTAAGGATATAAGGATTACAAATATACAACTGTAGGGCGCTTGACAAAGGTTCCCGGCCTCAGCTGTTCATCTTTTTTATGAACATACGAATTTAAGTGCTATCTGGATGTTATCCATCCTGACGGGTCCATGATTTGGAGCCCCTTCCAGACTTGAAAATGCACTTCGGCATTTCCTTCTGGATTATTGGCTACTTGGCCTACTATTGATTTTGGTTTTACAGTTTGACCTACTTTCACCGAAACCGATTTGAGTCGGCTATAAAGTGTAAAGTATTCTCCATGCTTGACTATGACCGTCAGCCCGTATCCCGGTAGTGTGGAAATTTTACTTACAGTACCTTCAAAAACTGCCCTAACATTGGAGTTTGGCTGGGTGCGGATTTCTATCCCGTCACTATCTAGAACTATGCCTTTTAGGGTAGGGTGAGGGTAAGTTCCATATCCTGTAGTGATAAATCCAGTTTCAACCGGCCAAGGAAGCTTACCTTTGTTTCCAGCAAATGAGCTGGAAAGTGCCGCTGCCTCAGGGGTCATTGGCATCGCAGTTCCTGCTTTTTTGGTAGTGGTGCTATTTTCTTTTTTGGATTCAGCTTCTGCTCTGCGGATTTCCTCCTCAATAGCAGCTTTGATCATCCTGTTGAGTTGGTCCTGCTGTTTTTTTGCAGCAGCGATTTGGCGTTGGATATCCCGCTCTTTTCTGGAAAGAGTATTTACCAAACCTTGCTGCTCTTTTCGCATTTTTTCGAGCTTTTCCTTCTCGGCTTTTTCTTCGTCAAGGACTTTCACTTTGGTGAGTTTTCGCTCATCCAAAAGCGCCCGTTGATTGGATAAATCCGTGCTCAGCTTTTCTATTTGCGCGGCTTGTTGTTTTCTGCTGTCGCTATATTGTTTGAGGTACTTGAGCCTCATGTAGAGCTGATTGAAGTTGGCAGAACTGAACACAAAGGCAATAATGGAAAGTCCTCGATTCAGTTTGGATGAATTGTAAATCATCCGTGAATATTCTGCTTTCAGATCTTTCAGCTGAACCTCAAGGGAAGCGATTTTATTTTCTGTTTCAGAGATCTCATTGTTGATCAATTTGACTTCCCGATCTATGGTATTGACGAGGCGGTTTTGAGATTGAAACTGACGAGTCAATGCATTGAGCTCTCCAAGGGAGGTTTTCTTGGTTGCTGCAGTCTGCTTCAGAATAGCATCAAACTCTTTAAGACGAGTCTGAACCTCAATTTTTTCCCGTTCTAGTTCTTCCCTCGACTTTTTAGTCTGAGCTATTGCAGGGAATAGTGTCAGAAATCCATAAAAAATTAAGACGAAGCAAGAAATCCTTCTCATGATTACTTAAAAGCGAAATGGGAAACTTAATGGAGCAGATTTAGGGTCTATGGATGTCCAACTGACATGGATTCGAGTATTTTGTCCTCCTTCAGGCAACTGATAGGCAACCTTAAACAGTACCTCAGTAGGAAACGGCTGATTGTCTATGTCCTGAAATTTGGGAAAACTGGCCAAAACTGTACCTCGATCATCCAAGGAATTGCTAGAAAACTCAGCGACTTTGCCGTGGCTGGTTTCTACCTTGGTGAAATAGCGCACTTTGTCTCTCACTTGGGTCAATTCAAATTTTTTCCCGATCCGCACCAATCTGTCTTCATATGTCACAGGGAAAGGAACATTTGCCCAAATGACATTTTGGAATAAATCCAGAGATAACTTTAGCCCAAAAAGATTTTCAAACTCTTTGTAGGTCAGGTTGACATCATCCCTTCCGACGCGATCTCGGATTTGAATTTTGTCTTGAGTAAAAAGGCCTCGGATCGCTTCCATTCCCATGCCCGGAGACATTGTAAACCATAGCACGCTGTCTTTTTTGGCACGTACGGTCAGTGTGCCTCGGGTAATTTTACCAGATTCCTCTTCGATTACGATTTTTGCCTTGGCGCTCAAATAATCATACTTAGCGGCGAGTGGAGTGAATTCCTCCATTTTGCCATCGCCTTCAAAAAGGACAACCTTTTTTGCACATCCAGCCATTAGCACCATTCCGGCTAGGATCAATCCTGTAAAAAATCTACTCATAGTATTTTCCTTCTTTGATTTTCTGAGAAAGCTTGTCTGATGCCTCGGTGGTTCCTTCGGCTTTTTTCCACCAGGAGATGGCTTCCTGAATCTTGCCTAAATGATATAAGATATCACCGTAATGCTCCATCATCACGCCGCTTGGATTGGGATCATTTTTGATCGCTGCATCCATTTGCTGCTGGGCATCTTGGTATTTTTCCATTTGGAAAAGTACCCAGGCATAGGTGTCCAAATAGGTTGAGTTTTTAGGGTTTTTCTTGACCACTCGCTCTGCCATGGTTTTAGCTTTTTCCAAATCCTTTTTCTCCAACGATAAAAAGTAAGCGTAATTATTCAATACCTGATCATCGTTGGGATTTAGCTTTAGCGCTCTTTCAAAATTGACAAAGGCGGAATCTTTTTGTCCCAGATTGTAGAGGCTGTTTCCCAGCGATCCAAAGCTTACTTGAGCCAATTGCTGGTTTTTTCCGGCATTGAGCGACAATGCTTTTTCAAGAGAAACTACTGCCAATGAGTCTTTTTTTCTAGCCGATTTTACCACTCCGTCATAAAACCAAAACTCAGGTGCCTCTGGGAATTCATCCACGCCCATGATCGTGTAATTTTCCAGTTCTTCAAAATTGGCATTTTCACCAAATGAACTCAAAATCACCTCTTCCAAAACAGGAGCATTTTTCGGTATGATCGCGAGTGATTTTTTGTAAAGTGTCAGGGCTTCTGCCAGGTTGTTTTCAGATTTTCTCCGTTCTCCTATCGCTGCAAAAACATAACTATCGTTAGGATTGACTTCTGAGAGTATTCCTTCCAGCCTGCTGAGTAAGGCATCTCGCTCACTCGTTTTGAATTCTTGAAGGATGGATAAATACGTCTTTGTTTTGACTTCCGAGTCTAAGTCCTGACTCTTGAAGGCTCTGATCAAATAGTCGGTGGCTTTCTGAGTTTGTCCTTTTTCTTTGAGCAGCGTGTAGGCAGCCATCTGAAGTTCCGCTTGATCGGGATACTTTTCAATCTCCTCGGAAACGAGATTCAAGGCCTCGTCCAACTTGGCATTGTTGTAGAGAATTTCTACCAGATTGAGTACGTAATTGGGGTTGCCTGGAAAGGCATCGATGAGCTTGTGCCCTTCTTCAATAGCTTTCGGAAGGTTGTTTTTCCGAAGGTAGATTCGCTGCTTTTGCACCGTGAAAGGCTCTCGGATGCCGTAATATTCCTCCGCTCGGTCAAGTACAACCAACGCTTTGTCAAATTCATTGGCACTGAGGTAAATGGAAGCAAGATCCAGATTGTACTGCTGATTTTTGTCCGATTCGGTGGTCAATCTGTCCAGAATCGCCGCAGCCTTGAGAGGTTGCTTGAGATTGGAATAAATCTCTGCGACCATGAGCGCATAGTATTTATTGTCAGGATCTCCGTTGACTGCTTTTTCTGCGAAAGGGAGGGCTTTTTCTGCCTGATTATTACGTACGAGTACCTCAGCAAGCTTGTAAGAAATGGCTGGTTCATCAGGAGAAAGTTCCTGCGCTTTTTGCAGGTAAAAAAAAGACTTCTCCAACTCACCCAGTACCAAAGCTTTTTCTCCTTCAATGAAATAGCGGGTAGCTTTGGTCTGGTTTTCTTGCGCTTTAGCTTCTTTCTTGGATAGCTTGGTCTGCGAAAAAACCGAAATCGGATTTCCTGCTAAAATGGATAAAACAAACAGTACGGGGATTAATCTCACTGGATCGGGGAATTGCAACACCAAGTCACAAACATAATGCCTTTTGTTTAAAAAGGCCGAACTAATCCCGAATACGGGAGCCTTAGATTGAAGTTTAGGCTTTCTTTTTTTTGCTTGAAATAAAGGAGTTCACTTGATCTTTTTCCATCAAAAGCACCAAGCCAAGGAAGATTAAAAGGGCTGTATTCTTAGCGAAAAAATTCATCACCTCGGAATCTAAGTCCAGGTAAAAGCCGCCATAGCTCAAAGCAAAAGCTAAAACCAAGTAGATAATCGCCTTTCCGGTTTGATAAGGTATTGGGTAAAATTTTTGGCCGTACCAATAGCAAATCACTGTCATCACCAAGTAACAGCCCAAGGTGCTCAAAGCTCCGCCCATAAAACCCCAAACTGGCACCAGTCCAACAATAATTACCACACTGACTAAGGCACCAACAAACGTGATCCAAAAGCTGTAGCTGGTTTTATCGGTGACTTTAAACCAGATAGACAGATTAAAATACACCCCAAGAAGCAAATAGCCAATCAACAGAACGGGGACTATGTAGAATCCTGTGGCATAGGCAGCTCCTTTTAGGAAAAGGGGGCCTATCCAAAACAGATTGACCGAGATAGCAACCATCAAGAGTGAGCAAAATAGGATAAAGGCATGCATCACCTTGGCATACAGCTGAGGCGAGTTTTTATCCGTTGACTGACGGAAAAAGAAGGGTTCTGCCGCGTACTTAAAGGCTTGAATCACCAAATTCATCAGGATGGCCAATTTGAAATTGGCGCCGAAAATACCTGCGGCTTCACGGGAAGTCATTCCGGGGAAGTAATTGACCGGTAATACATACTCAAAAAGCAATCGAGAAACCAGTTCGTTAGTCACCCCTGCAAGTCCCATAAATAAGAGCGGAAGCGAATACGCCCACATGGGTTTGATGATGGTCTTTTCCAGAGAGAATTTGAAAAATCCGGCTCTCCACCACACAAATGGGATGATCAGGCCATTTGCCAGAAGATTGGAAAGCAAGATGTACTCTACTCCCCAATCTTGCTGAAAGCCCAAGAAACCCTCTGGGAGAGTACCCTCTGCAATCCAGTCTGGAATCCAAATGATCAAAAGTAAATTGAAAAGGACGTTTAAAAGGATATTGATGAGCTTGGCGCCGGCAAAGGCAATCGCTCTATTTTCCAGACGAAGCTTTGCGAAAGGAATGGCTAAGATGGCATCAAAGGAAAGGATCAATGCTGTCCATCGAAACAGGTAAGCTTGGTTAGGATAATTCATGACTTCAGAAAGCCATGGTGCTAACAGGTAAACACCTGACCCGAGAATCAGTGTCGAGGTGATGAGTAGCGATTGGGAATTATGATAGACTTTTGTGGAATCAAGGTTTTTTCCAGTGGAAAACCGGAAAAAAGCTGTTTCCATGCCATAAGTGAATACGATATTAAGAAAACCAATCAGGGCATAAATACCGGTGAAAGCTCCGAGTGCAGCTTTGTCTAGATAGGCAGTGTAAACAATGATCAGTAAAAAATTAATAGACCGGCCTATAATACTGCTCAGTCCGTAGATGGCCGTCTGTCCGGCAAGTTTTTTCAGTTGGCTCATCGGATGGGGAGTAGCTTATTCTCCTCTGAAAACCGGCTTTCTTTTCTCCAAAAATGCAGTCGTGCCTTCCTTATAGTCTCCGGACTTCACGCAGCGAGCAAAGGAATTGGCTTCGGTTTGGTACCCATTTTCCTCAGCAAATGCTGCATTGACACAGTCTATAACCATGCCGATAGCAAGGGGTGCTTTCGCCATGATTTTAGTGAGTATTTCTTCCGCTTTTGCGATTGCCTCTTCTTTGGTTGGCAGGACGTAATTGACCAAACCCAGGTTTTTGGCCTCTTCGGCACCGATCATGTCTCCAGTCATCATGAGTTCGTTGGCTTTTCCTCTTCCGATCAAATGAGTCAAGCGCTGTGTGCCTCCGTATCCTGGGATGATTCCGAGATTGACTTCAGGTTGTCCAAATTTTGCATTTGCAGTAGCTACTCGCATGTGGCATGCCATCGCAAGTTCGCATCCGCCACCTAAGGTATAGCCATTGGTGACAGCGATGACGGGCTTGTGGCAATTTTCGATCATAGCAAAAATCTCCTGTCCATTTTCAGCAAATTTTCTCGCATTTACTTCATTCAGTGTGGCGATTTCGCTGATGTCAGCACCCGCCACAAAAGCCTTTTCGCCAGCCCCTGTCAAGATGACGGCTTTGAGGGATTTGTCATCAATCACTTGTTCGAAGATCATTTTCAGTTCTTCGAGCGTTCCAAAATTCAACGCATTCATTTTGTCCTCCCGATTGACGGTTAGATAGAGAACTCCGTTTTTTTCTTCTGTGAGGATGTTGACAAATTGAGACATAATCTTGAAGTAAGGGGAAAGCAAATATAAGTCAGTGGGCTACAATGCCAAATTTGTCTTTTTGCTAAAAATCAAAAAGGCCCTTTTCTGAGCATTTTCACAAGATTTTTAATCTTTCCCATTAGGTAATTTTAAGGTGAAAGTCCAAGCCCTTCAGGCATTTTTGCTTACTTTTGCGGCAGCAAAATTCAAACTAAAACAACTACTATATGTCCTCCAAAAGAAAAATTACCGTGGCCTATGGCGATGGAATCGGCCCAGAAATCATGAAAGCAACACTGGCAATCTTGGAAGCTGCCGGAGCTCAATTGGAGTACGATGTCATTGAAATTGGAGAGCAAGTGTACCTCAAAGGAATCAGCTCAGGGATGGAGCCGAAGTCATTTGATTCTCTGAGAGAGACGAAAGTTTTTTTAAAGTCTCCGATCACCACGCCTCAGGGCGGAGGTTTCAAGTCGCTCAATGTAACTACCCGAAAGTCATTTGGTCTCTATGCCAACGTGAGACCTTGCAAAGCTTATTCTCCTTTCATTAAGACTTATTTCCCGAAGACTGATTTAGTCATCATCCGTGAAAATGAGGAAGACCTTTATGCAGGCATCGAGCACCGTCAGACCAATGAAGTCTATCAGTGTCTGAAAGTGATCTCTCAGCCTGGTTCTGAGAAAATCATCCGATATGCTTTCGAATACGCTAAAAAATACGGTCGCAAAAAGGTGACCTGTATGACCAAGGACAACATCATGAAGTTAGCTGATGGTCTATTCCACAAAACTTTTGATGAAATCGCAAAAGAGTATCCAGAAATCCAGACTGACCATAAGATTATCGATATCGGAACAGCCTTGATCGCAGACCGTCCGGAGATTTTTGATGTGATCGTAACACTTAACTTGTACGGCGATATCATTTCTGACGTCGCAGCACAGGTGACCGGTTCGGTTGGTCTTGGAGGCTCTGCCAACGTAGGTGAGGAAGTGGCCATGTTTGAGGCGATCCACGGTTCGGCCCCTGATATCGCAGGTATGGACATTGCCAATCCATCGGGTTTGCTCAATGGCGCGATCATGATGCTCGTCCATATTGGTCAGCCGGAAGTAGCTGAGAAAATCTCCAATGCCTGGATGAAGACTTTGGAAGACGGAATCCACACCGGAGACATCTATCAAGAAGGACTTTCTGCCAAGAAAGTTGGAACTCAGGAGTTTGCTCAGGCGGTAATCGAGCGATTGGGACAATTGCCTACTTCGATGGCTCCTGCTGAGTTTGAAAAGGGTGAGATCAAGCCGATGGACACCAAACTCAGACCAAAAGCAAAAGCCAAAAAGGAATTGACTGGCGTGGATGTATTTATCGATTGGGATCAGGATGGAAGAGATCCAAATGTAATCGGAGAGAAACTTCGTCAGGCAAATGCCAATGGACTCCAGTTGCACTTGATCACCAATAGAGGAGTGAAAGTTTTCCCTGAAGGAATGAAGGAAACCTTCTGCACCGACCATTGGAGATGCCGATTCAAAACAGACGATGGCAGTGTGGTGACTCACGCCCAAGTGTTGGACTTGCTACAGCAAATCGAAAAGTTGGGCTTCGACTTTATCAAGACAGAGCACCTGTACACTTTCGATGGAGTGAGAGGCTACTCTTTGGCACAAGGAGAATAAAACCTATGAGGTTTCTAAAACCTCGAAGGTTTTTGAATAAGGACGAATACCGAACGTCGAATAATGAATAATGAAGAAATAGGGGAGAGGTAGCTTTCCCCTTTCTTTTTTTGATAACCCTTGTGGTTTTCAAAACCTCGAGGGTTTGATTTACTTTGTTAGGCTTAACCTAATTTCAACTCAGCAAATGACCCGACGCGTACTTATCATTACTTACTACTGGCCTCCAAGCGGTGGCTCCGGAGTGCAGCGTTGGTTGAAGTTTGCCAAGTATTTGCCCGACGCAGGTTGGGAACCGGTGATATTTACCCCCGAAAATCCGGACTTTGACCTCAGGGATGAAAGTCTGGAGAAAGAGGTGCCCAAGCAGCTGGAGGTGATCAGATTCCCGATTTGGGAGCCGTACCAACTTTTTTCTAAATTGAAAGGAAAGACCCAAACTCACCCCGGACGTCTTTTGGAGCAAAAGGAAAAGGGATTCTTGGAGAAAGCTGCTATCTGGGCAAGAGCCAACCTGCTGGTGCCTGATCCCCGAGTTTTTTGGGTAAAACCCGCTGTGAAATTTTTGACAGATTTGGCGCAGAGTGGGCAGTTTCAGGCGGTCATTACTACGGGTCCACCGCATAGCATGCATTTGATTGGGCGAGAATTGAAGCGAAAAACTGGTTTGCCTTGGATTGCTGATTTCCGGGATCCTTGGTCGCAATGGGAGTTTTTGGACACACTTCCGATGACTTCCTTTATCCGCAAAAAACATCAGCAGTTGGAGCAAACCGTACTAAAAGAAGCCGATGCTGTGCTCACTATTTCTCCGACTTTCCAACGTGATTTGGAAAAGCTCGCACGTCGAAAAATTAACCTGCTGACTAATGGCTACGATCCTGCTGATATTCCTGCCGGCTTTTCTCCGAAGGAAAAAGAAGCTGGAAAACTCCATTTAGTCTACTCAGGAATAATCGATGCAATTCGAAATCCTATCCCGCTGATGGAGGCATTGAAGTCCGAGTTTGAAGGTGGTGCTGAAGAGATAAATTGGACTTTTGTGGGCAAAGTTAGCGAACAGGTTCAGGCATATGTCAAGCGAGACCCTTGGCTAAGTGCGCGGATTCATTTTGCTGGCTATGTTTCGCATGGCGAGGTTTTTGGATTTTATGCCAAAGCCGATGCATTGGTGCTGATTCTCACAGATACAAAAAATGCCCAGGGGAATATTCCCGGGAAACTGTTTGAATATTTGGCTACTGGCGTGCCCGTGTTGGCCTTGGGTGATCCAGAAGGAGATTCTGCCAAAATCCTGAAAGATGCAGGTGCCGGGGAAGTGATCGCCCATACTGATGCATCAACTATCAGATGGCAGCTGAGGGTCTTGATGGATTCTTCTGCGAAAAAGGTTGATCCAAAAGATCTAGAAAAATACTCCCGTCAATACCTCAGTCACCAACTTGCCAAAAACCTCGATGAACTTGCTTGATCTTGGAAGTGTGAAGTAATTGATGTTGAATTTAAAGTGATTTTTCTTCGCATTTTTTTTATGGATTTATGCAACATGGATGGATTTGATTGAATTTTTCTATTTTCCACCATGACTTTCACCCAAGAGCCACTCTTTATTGCCGGAACCCTCTGTATTGCTGTTTTTTTTGCCACTTGGTTATCCCGATTTTCTTGGGGTAAAACTGTTGGTATGCCCATTTGGGCGATTTTGATTTGCGCCTTGCTTTCGAATTTGGGTGTGATTCCAAGTGCGATGGATGGCAGTCCGGTGTATGATGGAGTTTTTCTATACCTCGCTCCCTTGGGTATTTTCATCACCATGCTGGAGGTAGATTTGAAAAGTATAAAAAAGGCAGGATTTCCGCTTTTGATGATGTTTCTGTTAGGTTCTCTTGCTACAGTAATCGGGGTATTGGTTTCTTGGTTTTTGGTGAATCCGGCTGTTCAGATTGGGGAGTTGGCACCTGCCATTGCGGGAATGTTCACTGGGACTTACATCGGCGGCTCGATCAATTTCAATGCGATTGCCCTGCATTATGAAGTCAACCAAAGCGGAAATCTCTATGCTGCTGCCACGGTGGTGGATAATCTGATTGGTACTCCTTGGATCATTGCCACGCTTATCCTGCCAAAGTATCTCCAAAAGTTTTTTCCTCGAAAAAAACTTGCTTCTGCACATACTGGAGAAAAGTCACAGGGTATCGAATACGTGTCCATTTCTTCCATGGCTTCGCTACTGGCTTTGGGTTTCTTGGGAATTACGGTGAGCAAAGTCTTGGTGGGCTGGTTTCCTCAGGTGCCTGAAATCATCTTTCTCACCACTTTGGCCTTGATTCTCGCCCAGTTTCCTTCTGTGCAGCAGCTCTATGGCAAGCATACGGTCGGATTCTTTATGATCTTGATCTTTCTGGCAGTGATCGGGACGCTGTGCGATTTTGGAGCATTGGCCCAGACAGGAGAGTTGGCGGGGACGCTGATGCTGTTTGTGGGTTTACTGGTTCTGATTCACGGGTTGGTGATTTTCGGGGTGGGGGCGCTGCTGAAGATGGATTGGGATGTGATAGCAGTGGCATCTCAAGCCAATGTGGGAGGGAATACCACAGCCATTGCATCAGCCGAAAGTTTGAATCGACCCGATCTGCTTCTACCCGGTATGCTTGTTGGGAGCCTTGGGAATGCGCTTGGAACGTATGTTGGGTTTGCGGTGGCGGGACTGCTGTAGAGGCAAGTGACAAGCGAGAAGTAAAAAATCAATTTCCAATGACCAAATTTCAATTACCAATAACTCAATACCCTACTAACCAATAACCCAATAACACCCTAACCCAAAATACCATGGAATCCAGCATTCTTACCGAGCTATTTCTGCCACTGGCATTGGCAGTGATCATGTTCGGGATGGGGCTTAGCCTCACTTTGTCAGACTTTAAGCGGATCTTGATTTACCCCAAGGCTGTTTTGCTTGGGCTTTTAAATCAGATTGTACTGCTGCCTGTAGTCGCCTTTTTTATCGCCAATGGCCTTGGGCTTTCTCCTGAGTTGGCGGTGGGCTTGATGATTTTGGCGGCTTGTCCAGGAGGTGCTACATCCAATCTGATCACACACTTAGCCAAAGGGGATACGGCGCTTTCGATCACCTTGACCGCCTTTTCTTCCATGATTACCGTGCTCACTATTCCTTTTGTGGTCAATTTTTCGATCGGCTATTTTATCCCGGGTGGTGAAGAGCAACAGCTTGAAATCTTAGGTACGGTCATCTCTGTCTTGGTCATCACGATCATCCCGGTGGCGATTGGTATGTTGGTTCTTAAGAAAGTCCCTGCCCTCGCCAAAAAGTTGGAAATTCCCTTTCGTCAATTTTCAACTGTCTTTTTTATACTGATCGTAGTATCAGCTTTTGTTAAAGAGAGAGCCAACTTGGTTCAGTTTTTTATCGATGCGGGTCCGGCTTCTCTCGCATTAAACCTGGCAACCCTTGGATTGGGATATGGAGTTGCAAAGGTGGCTGGGCTGAATTTCCGTCAAAGCCTCACCATAGCTGTCGAGTCAGGAATCCAAAATGGCACCTTGGGGATTACCATCGCGGCTACGTTGATCGTCAATTCGGTCATGACGATCCCATCGGCGATTTACAGCCTGATTATGTTTGGGACTGCTGCTTTGGTGATTTTTTGGGGGAATAGAAAAGTTCCAAGTTCTTGAAGTTGGATAAGTTCCAGTGAGTGGAGACACTCACGAGGGCGAAGAGCAAAAGTTCATGCTTCGTAAATCGACTTCAATCGCTGGGTATCGGCTGCGGCTTCTTGGATGATTTTTGGTAAAAGAAACATCGAAACCCAGCAGATTAGCGAGGCGGTGATGGTAATCCAGGCCATGATTCCCTGAAAGTTCAATTCCATGGGAATTTCTGAGCCCATCAAAAAGCGCATACCCTGAACGGAGATTTGTATGATCAAGTTGAACCCTCCAAAGAAATTCAGGCCATGCTTGAATGTCGCGTAGTTTTTATAGTTTTTACCAACTCGATGAAAGTAAATCAAGAAAAGAACCACTGAGATCATCAGCCCAATCACTCCCCAACCCGGTGCAGTCACTCGCTCGCCAAATAGCGTAAAGTTTTGGCTGACATAATGGAAAGCCCAACCTAAGAGGAAAAGATAAATAACCCGATAGGAAGTGACTAAGGATCGCAAACTCGCCCAATAGCGAGTCCAAAACTTCTTGCGGATACTTTCCCGATAGGAATCCGCCAAGTCGGCAAATCCAAAAATTCCGAATTCGGAATGCGTTTTTCGGAAGGCATCCTCCAAGGTCAGTTTGGGATTATCGGTCATCAGCACCTCGATCCGACAGGCCACATGATCGAGGATTTCATACTGCACGTCTATCTCTTCATAGCCTTTGGCGGAAATAAGTTTTTTGAGCGTAGCGATTTGGTCGGGGGAGAGGTTCATGCCGGTTTCAGTTTTTGGTGAAAAGCGACTTTGACCAATGAAAAAAGGTATAGTGAAGCTATGAGTGTAATGATTCCTAAAATGAACTGAGAGTTATCAAAAATAGCATCGTCGGAACTCAGCTTGGTTCCAAAATGAATCCAAGGGAGCATTCCAAAAGCAACTCCCATTCTTGAGAAAACTCCAACTTTTAAGGTGTTTAATGGCTTGTGCCTTGTGATCGAAAGATTTAAAGCGTCTTTAAAACCAAGCTTATGCCAAATTCCTATGATTACCATAAATGCAAGAATCGAAGTGGTGAACAGTAAGCCTGTTATTCCAAAATTCAAAAAGGCTACAACCATTAACCCCAGCCATGAAGCATAGGTCAAGTTTTCTTTCCAACCAAGGTTCCAGAATTTCAGAGAATCCAGCTGTAACTGACCGATCTGTCGATTGGTTGCTTTCCGAACTTCCTTCTCCATCCCTTTCACCACTGACCAAGCAAAGGTCTCATTCAGCTGCTGGAAAGTGGCTTCAAACTCGTCAACAGGCTTTTTCTCCAACTCGGTAAAATAGTAATCCCTGATCTCGTGAAAGATTTCGAGATACTGGATTTTAAGGCTTTCCAGCCGCTGATCGATTTGGGAGATTTCTTGAGGTGTAAGAGTTCTCATAGCAAAGCAGTTTTGGATTTGATTTTCCATACTTCTAGGAGAGAAAGCATATACAGGGTTAATATGGAGGTAATTACTGCTGCAATTCCAGGTACCAGGGAACCCAAATCCAAGTCAAAAGAAAATAGTCTTGGAAGATAAATCAGGAATTGGGCGAGTAGCACAGGTAAATAAAGCCGCTCAGAAATGGGTCTAGAGACACTTGATGTTATTGGAATTCCCATTTCTTTAAAAGTGCTTTTGATGGGGCGGATTTTTTTAGCCACTCTCCAGTTGAAAATTAAATACATCAAAGTCAATAAAATCAAAGGAGATAATAATAGTAATCCGATTTCTTGCTGGGACTTGGTCTGAGTAGCTACATAAAAAATCACAGCTAAAATCCCTACGGCATAGATCCATCGAGAGGTACAGAAATAGCTTTTAAGCACCCACCACTGCGTTTTGCTAATGTCTTCTCTGACCGATTTGTTGAATTTAGCCTGAATAGAATGGCAGTATGCTTGAGTAAACTTTTGCTCCAACTCTAAAAGTTGAGATCCAAACTCACTCTCTGGAAATTCTTGCAAGTGGCTCACGTAATGGTCATAGATTTCCGCAAGGACTTCTGCCGAGGAAATTTCCTTGTGGAAAATTGACCGTTGGATTTCTTTTAGCTCTAATTGGTTCAATTGCCTCATTTTTCAAAAATTAAAATCCCAATTCCGGCTTCAATCCCGGATTGATGATCCGCTGCATGCTTTCTACAAATGACTGGAGCTCGGCCAACTTGGAGCTCACTTCCTTCTGCCCGTCTTTGGTCAGGCTGTAGTATTTCCGGACCCGATTGTCTACTTGCTGGATTTCGGTGGTCAAGAGTCCTTCGGCTTCGAGCTTGTGCAAGGCAGGGTAGAGGGCGCCCTCGGTGATTTTGATTTCGCCGGCGGTGAGTTCTTTCACTTTTTGGGTGATTTCGTAGCCATACATCTTTTCATTTTCCTCGAGTAGCTTGAGGATGATGGTCTGAAGGCTTCCTTTAATCAGCGCGTTGCTTGACATGGTGTTAAGTTTGAATTCGAATATATCAAAATCTTATATACATAAGAAACTGAGGTATATTTTTTTCTTGGATTTTCAATTCAATTTGCGACATGATCAAAAGCGGGTATTTTCTGGGTTTTCTGCTGATTTGCTTGGTGGGTGAGGCTTTTTCCCAAACCTACTTCAATGAGCTGGGAAGGAGGATAGTAAAGACCGAGTACGAGGACAAAATCCTAAACGGGCCCTTTTTCGGGGTGCCGGGAGATCAGGAGGGGGACATGAAGCTGGTGCACCGGATGCCTGTCGGTTTGACGGATGCCAAGCTTTTTTACCAAAAATTGGGTAGGGAGGCTGATTTTGCATCGGGCAAACCCTTGATTGTAATCTATTATCCCGGTAAGGACGAGTGCAATTCCACAGGCTTGGCAAATGATCCCAAAAATCTGGCAAATGACCACAAAGCCATTCTCCGCTACGCTGAAAAGCATAATGCCTCCGAACCAATATATGTGTACCATCATCCCCATGGACTGGAAAAATACAAAGGCATCATGACCTGGATTCCTGACCCGGAAGAAGTGTTTAAAGCCAATTTCTTCAAATATCCCTATCCTTGCAGGAGCTTTGTGGTGATCAGTTCCAAAGGGAATTACCGTGCTATTTTGGGTGAATTCCCCACCTCCCAGATCGATGTCGCGCTCAAGAAACTCTAACATGGAAAATCCAAGTCTCGAACCTGTCATCCGAAAAGCTACGCAATCTGACCTTGGTGACTTGCTCCACATGGCCCGAACGGCCTTTTTACAGGCATTTACCGCCGGGAACAAACCCGAAAATGTAGCTGCTTACCTTGCGGAAGCTTTTACGTTGAACCAGTTTGAAAAGGAACTGGCCAATCCTGCTTCCACCTTTTTTGTGGCTGAGTTCGAGGGGGAAATTATCGCTTACACCAAAGTCAATCGGGTGACTGCGCAGACAGACGTACACGATCCCAAAAGCTTGGAGATCGCTCGATTGTATGTCTTGGAAGAGTATTTGGGTACTGGATTGGGGAAAAAGCTACTCGATACAGCCATCGACTTTGCGAAGCAACATCAGAAAGACTACCTCTGGCTGGGGGTATGGGAGCATAATGCTCGTGCCATTCGATTCTATGAAAAAAATGGCCTCCGGATCTTCGGAAGCCATCCTTTTCCATTTGGAGATGAGATCCAAAATGATTTTTTGATGCGTCTGGATTTCCAGAATTAATTGGGCTTTTGATAGCTAAAACCCAGTCTATCCAGTCCATTTTGAATTTCAGGAATTTGCATGAATAACTTCCAGCCTAGGCCGCTTCGGTAGTTTTCGATCATGGAAACCATCGGGCCTTGGTCGATCGCTAAATACCGCTGTGGGAAGAAATTATGTTCCGGACTCATCGCGTCGTAAAATCCATACGGACCAAAGACTTTTTCTCCATAGTTTTCATAGAGGTTTCGGATCACTTTTAGGGATTCTTCGGGCGTGTAGACAATCGAAGATACTGCAGCCGTGGGAGAGATGACTCCGGTGTCATTTCCAGGACGATGGGCGTCATAGAAATTGATCGAATACGATGCCGTCAGTCCCCATAGATTTTCCCCATACCCTTTGAATTTTTTTGGATTTTCGATGCACCAAGCCCGATTAATCAAAGTTTGGTTCACATTCTCCTGCCAATAGTCCGCATATTGATCTTTCAGGCCTTTGGGATTGAGGCTCAGGTAAGAATAATGAGCCCAAAAAAGCGGTCCTCCCAGTTGCTCGGCACCATTGTGTCGAAGCTGGAGTGGGAAGCCATATCCTCCTGAATTTGTCGCACGGATTCCACCTGATCTTGCCCAGCCTTTGTGATAGGCTTGGCTGGAAATAGCATGGGTTGGAGAAGCCGCTGCAAGTACATAGGCGATCAGGCATTCGTTGTATCCTTCGAGCGGAAAATTCATCTCCCAACCAAACCTTGGGGACCAATGCCAATACAGCACCTCTTTGCCTTGGGTATGGAAGGTCCAGTTCATTTCCTTCCAGAGTTTGTCAATTCTTGCAGCAATGGATTTTTCGCCCTCATTTCCGCTTTTGAAATATTCCCTAACCACGAGTAATCCCTGCATTAGGAAAGCTGATTCGACCAAATCTGCCCCGTCGTCTTTTGGAGAAAAGGGTTTGACTCGGCCTGTTCTCCCATCCAGCCAATGTGGCCAGATGCCATTCCAGCGATCGGCTTTTTCTAGGAAGGTGAGCATTTTGTCAAATCGTCCTACAGCCTCTTGCCGACTGATCCAGCCGCGTTCGATGGCTCCCAGAATTCCGATCAAGCCCATTCCAGTGCCTCCTGTGGTGATGATGTGTGCATCATTGTCCGGATAGACTCCATCGATGTGAATTCGCTCAGGTGCCATACCCGAGTTGGGTTCGGCACCTTTCCAGAAATATTGGAACGTGTAGTATTGGACCGTATCAAGCAGCTGCTCATCCGTTAGGATCACCTTGGGGCGAGGAGGTTTTTCTGCTTGAACACAGGAACCAAAAAGCAAGAGAATCAGGATTGGGAGATTTTTCATAGCGAAACAAACATGCCTTGAATCTCCAAAAAAAGGATTGCATACCAAGGTTTGATGGGTAATTTTGAAATAAAAAATGCGAAGGATTTTACTCTTACTTTGGTTTTTTCAGGCTTCGATTGCCTTTTCTCAAGAAAAGAAGCCCGTCGTCATTTTGATTTCCTTGGATGGCTTTCGGTACGATTACGTAGAGCGCTTTCAGCCTGAGAATCTCAGCCGATTTATTGCTGAGGGCACTGCTGCCAAGGGTTTGATTCCTTCTTTCCCATCCAAAACTTTCCCCAATCACTACACCATCGCTACTGGAATGCTCCCGGAGCACCATGGTTTGGTGGACAATGCCTTCTACGAACCCTTCAAAAATCAAGTCTACACGATGGGAAATCGCGAGGTGGTACAAGATGGCTATTGGTATGGCGGCACACCGATTTGGGTGTGGGCAGAGCAAAATGGGATCAAATCAGCCAGTTACTTTTTTGTGGGTTCGGAAGCTCCCGTGCAGGGAGTCCGGCCAACCTATTTCTTTGATTACGACGGGAGTGTTCCCAATCTAACGCGTATTGCCAAAGTCTTTGAATGGCTTCAATTGCCGGCGGAAGATCGTCCTCAAATGATCACTCTATATTTTTCTGATATGGACGATACCGGTCATCGATTTGGTCCCTCCAACGATGCGGAATTGAAAAAGACCCTGACTCGTCTCGATCGCGAACTTGGAGCCTTGTTTGAAGGGCTAAAAAGCTTTGAGGAGGAAATTCATCTCATTTTGGTTTCTGATCATGGGATGGCCGATGTGAAAAAAGAACAACTGATCAATCTGGATCAGTTGACGCAAGGGATTGAAGCAAGGGTGGTCAACAATGGTGCTTTGGCACACCTTCATCTGAAAAATCCATCTGAAAAAGAGAAAGTCATCAAGCAGCTGAAGGAGCGAAGCGAGGATATTACCATCGACGATCTGCAAACCAATGAAAACTATACAGACATCAGTAAATTCCCTCAAAGGGTAGGAGATTTGGTTATTCTTCCCAGATTAGGCTATTACCTGGCCGATGAGCGGGGCATGGTCAGGTATCAAAACAACTCGGCAAGGTTCAAAACCAATGTGTTTGGAGAGCATGGGTTCAGTCCAAGAAATCAAGAGATGTGGGGAATTTTTTATGCCAAAGGCCCTCAGATTAAATCGGGATTTCAGATCGAAGCCTTTCAGAATATCCACATTTACCCGTTGCTTTGTCAGCTTTTGGGTCTTCCTATTCCTGAAGGAATTGATGGAAAAAAAGAGGTTTTAGCCCCAGTTTTGAAATGAAACGAATCCCGATCCAATCCCGAAAAGAGGTTGATCTCTTGGTTAGAAGCTTTTACGAACAAGTAAGAGTCCATGAATTGTTGGGACCTGTTTTCAATGAAGTAGTTCAGGATTGGGAGGTTCATTTGGTTCACTTGTCTGATTTTTGGGAAATGATTTTAATTCAGACTGGACCGGGGGCAGGCAAGTTTAATCCCACAAAGGTCCATCGCGAGGTGGATGAAAAAGTAGATTATTCGATTGATCAGGTGCACTTTGGCAGTTGGTTGGAATTATGGTTTGCTACTTTAGATCAGTATTTTGTAGGAGAAGTGGCGGACTATGCCAAAGAACATGCCCGACGCATGGCGCACATGCTTTTTATGAGGATTTGGGAAGCAAGGCCAAAAGCCTGACAGACCGATTTATTTTGGGAAGCTTCTATTTCCTCGATTTTAAGATTAAATTATCAACGAGAGTGAGCCGTATTTGAAGCCTGTTTTTGGGTAAGGTGGCTTTCAACTCCTTTTCTGAATAGCGTTTTTTATCAAATTAAAATTTTAAACAGCAAGCCTTATGAGAAAGTCAATTTTACTTTCAGTCCTATTTCTATTCGCTTTCTGGTCCGATGGGGTATCTCAGGAAATCGAAAAACTTTTTGATTCTGAAGTTCCGATTTCCATGAAGATGAGTTTTTCGATCAAGGAAATCAAATCCAAAACCAATGACTCCACTTACATGGATTCGGAGATTTCCGTGCAAACTTCCTCCGGAAGTTGGGAGACCTTTCCTTTTGAAATCCGGACCAGAGGGAATTTCAGGCTGGCCAACTGCTATTATCCACCCATGCGGATCAAATTGAAAAAAGATGAAGCAAAGGGAACCATTTTTCAAGGAAATAGAAGTTTAAAGCTGGTCTTGCCTTGCAGTAAAACAAAATTTGCCGATAGCTTTTTGGGTAAAGAATACCTTGCCTATCAGCTTTTTGAACAGGTTACCCATTATACATTTGATACTCGATTAGTCAGAGTGGAATTTACCAATCTAGATGATAAAAAGGCAGAACCAGTTGTCCTGTTGGGGATTCTTATTGAAGACGATGACGAGGTGGCCAAGCGATTTGACGGTGAGATCTTGAGCAAGAAAATACCGCCAAACATCATGGAGGACTCCGCTACGGTTCGGCATGACTTGTTTCAGATGATGATTGGCAATACGGATTGGTCGGGATTGTATCAGCATAATCAAAAAGTAATGTTGGTAGGTGAAAAAACAATTATCCCTTTGGCCTATGATTTTGATATGACCGGGTTGGTAAATCCACCTTATGGTCAAGTTAATTCAGCGGTTGGGATTGAAAAGATAACAGATCGGATGTTTCGTGGATTTTGCAGAGATCCAGCTCTTGTACAGACGATTAGAAAAGAATTTTTGGCCAAGGAGTCAAAGATTTTTCAAACGATAGATCTGAACAAACAATACTTCTCTGAGGCTGATGCCAAATGGGTAAATAACTTCATCAAAGAGTTTTATGACATCTTAAAAAACGACAAACTCTTTCAGCAAAAGGTCTTAGAGTCCTGTCGAAAGGCTGATGGTACTTATTCCTTCTAAGTTGTTTTTTGCAGATATTACTAAGAACGACTGTTTCATTTTGTTTTTAGTAAAATCTGCAAATACTCAAGGGTGAGGACTTCCAAATACTCAGAAAACCCTAAACAAATGCGGGGCTCCAAATTTCAAAATTGGAGCCCCATTCTTTTTGTAGCCTATATTCATGTCAACATTACGGTTGCACAAAATTTTAATGATAAGGGTGATTTTTTAGACACGTTCTTTTTTCATTTCAATCCCAAAGGGAAAGGAGTCGACTCCTTAAACCAAGAGCTTTTAAAGACTGATTTTTTTTATCTTTTCCTTCTCTCTGATCAAAAAGACAATTCTTCACCATTGATTTGAGAGCTTGTCATTCCACAGCTTTTTGGATACTTTCAGGAAATCGCATTTCTATGAAAAAATCCATCGCTTTAATATTTATCCTTCTTCTATCGTTCGGTTGGACCTATAGTCAGGTTTCTTTGTTTGATGGTAAAAGCCTTTCCGGTTGGTACATGGATGTGCCTGATCTGCAAAAAGACAGCAGTTTGAGAAAACCCTTCATCGTTCGGGACGGACTTTTGGTAAGTTTAGGCACACCCGGAGGTCATTTAATTTCGGAGAAAAGTTATGATAACTATATTCTGGAATTTGAATATCGATTTGCAGGGAAGCCCGGAAACTGTGGGGTATTGGTACATGCATCCACCCCAAGGGCATTGTATGATATGTTTCCCAAATCCATCGAAGTGCAGATGATGCACAGCAATGCTGGGGATTTTTGGTGTATTCAAGAAGATATTCAGGTCAATGATATGGAGAAAAGACGTGGGCCAAAGGAAAATTGGGGAGTTTCTGAGGGGAAAGAACGAAGAATTCTCAATCTCACAGATGACTCAGAAAAACCATTAGGCGAATGGAATCGGATGAAAATCAAATGTGAGGGAAACCAGGTGACGGTTTGGGTGAATGGTATTTTGGTTAATGACGGCTACGGCGCAACCGCCCAACGAGGACAAATTGCCCTTCAGGCAGAGGGTGCCGAGGTGGAATTTAAAAAGTTGATTTTGACTTCGATTAGACCTTGATTTAAGCAGTCGGTGCAGGGTTTCGCTGCGGTTCGCCTTTGGTTCCGGGGATAAACCGGGGAACTCTAGATTGATAGTCCTTATATTCTGGATATTTGGAGGCGCTGATTTCTTCGCTGAAGTTTGAGCTACCCTGAAAGAGAATAAGCAAGAGCATGGCCCCAACTATCGACCAATTGAGCCACTGTCCGGACACCACGACTGAGAAAAAGTAAAAACAAACCCAAATCCCTTGCTCACCAAGGTAGTTCGGGTGTCGGGATATAGCCCACAGCCCTTTATCCAAAAAGCCTTTGGCAAAATCTCCATGCAGGAGTTTTCCTTCTCGGATGAGTCTCCATTTTTCACTTTGAAACTTCCAATGTTGCTCATCAGCGATAGTTTCTATTAACAAAAAGAACAACGCCCCTGCGGAGACTACCAAATCCCAAACTCCCAATGGAATCCCGTCAAACTGCATTGTCACGAGCATTGGAAGAGTGAAAAGAAGAATCAGTACATTTTGATAACCTGAGATAAAAAACAGGTTGAACAAAGTCCACTTCCATCGGGGCTGAAACTCCGGTTTTTTCCTCAAAATCTCCCAGCGGTAGTCTTCCTCACCTTCCCAGAATTTCAGACGATAGGCACCTTTTCGGGCAAAGTTGTAGGTGAGTCTCGATCCCCAAGCCGTTACCAAAATGGCCATTAGGATCATCCTTGGACTGAAATCTCCATAGTAGGCCATCACCCAAGCGTAGATGATGGGCAGGATGCTCCAATACTTGTCCACCTGACTGTTGTTGTTTGTTAGCTCCCCTACGAGGAAGCAATAGGCGATCGAAAAGCCGCAGATTTTCATGAGGACACCGAGCGTTTCCCATTCTTTTTCTCCCAGAGGAATACCGAAAAAATAGGTAAATATCGGTACTACTAATAGAGTGAAAATAAGAATGAGGGCGGTCTGGATTATTTTCATGGTGGTGGATTTTTCTTGAAAATTAATCCAATCTAAAAAGTTTCCAAATTCGACTGTTGTTCTTTTTGACTTCAAAAGTCTAGGTGGATCTTAGAATCCGCTTGTCCAGTTCGAGCCTGTAAATTCCATATTCCAAGGTGTGAAATTTTTCCGATAGAGGATTGATGACAAAATTAAGCGAACTCGGATCTACCACTGAGGGGACACCGAAGCAAAGGATTCCTGATTTCAGCAGGTTTGTGCCAAACTCCATCGAACTGCGAACAGCCGGAATCTGATTCCAATCCAGCGGTAAATCTTCTTTTGTGGGAAAGAAAATTAAAGATTCAGGAATGCTGAATTCCATTACTGAGTAGCGTATATGACGCTCAGATGAAAGCAACTCCGAGTCAATGGTGAGCCTTTCCAAAAGTGAAGCAGAAATGCTTGCCCCCGCATAGATGGCAGGATAGCCAGGGAGATTCCATCTGCCTCCGTAAATTTTGGCACCTTCGCCGCTTAAGTCGCAATACTGAGTCAGCGCAAGTCGATAGACCTTCATTGTACTTAAATGGCGATCCCGTGCTGTAGTCGCATGATCTCTGCCTTGAGCAAGTCAATACCCGTCGATACATCAATCAAATCGAGCGGAATACGATTACCGAGGGTAAAAAGCGGCCTTTCCATCCATCGTCTGAATCCTTCCCTTCCAAAATAATTGATCCCCATGGCATAAAGATCAGCTAATTGGTATAGCTTCTCAGATTGCCCGGTGTCAAACACTTCCTTGCGCTGAAGTGTCTTGGCAGAGACTCCCAAAGCATCTGCCAAGGTCTCATAGTCAAGGCCGGAGAGCGCCTTGAGGCTTTCGAATGCGTTTTTGTCAAGACCATTGCGGAAGGTGTCTACTCGGGCTAGTGGCTCATAGAGTCCTTCTGCATCTAGTAGGAGAATGTCCTCTACCGTCATCGTGGCTTTTTCATAGACCGCGGCAGCGGCTTCACTGACTTTAAAGATCTTCTTAGCCATGGTGTTTTTCGGTAATTTGTCCTTAAATATAATGTAATTTGTCCGAAATTGATTCTTCCTTCACGAGTTTTTTGTCTCAAAATCAAGTGGATCGGCGTTTGAAAGTTTCGTTAATAGATATTTTATTTTTACAGTCCTGACTAGTTAAGGAGTTTGTATGGTGATGCACAGGCAGTAAGAGAAAGTCATTTCCAATAGTTAAGACTTGGTTTTATTCTGTGCTGTGCCTTAATCAACCAATAACTCATTAACTATTTTTCAATAACTCCCCCTAGCGTCTTCCTGCCTTTGCGGCTAAAAACCTAATCCGCAGCATTCCAATACGCCATCCGCTCCAGCTTGTCCACTTCGATCGAGTAGAAGCCAAATTCCTCCGTCACTTTCCCCTCGATCCGGTAGATTGCCCGACCTTTGAAGGGGTATTTTTTTACCACAGGCGGGAAGTGTACCGTGTCGATCCAGTCTCCGTCCCGATCCAGAAAGGTCCCGAAGTTCATTACATCGCCTTTCACTGTACGGGTGTATTTCACAGTGACCAGATAGCCTAAGATCATCACTTGCTTCCCTAGGTACTGAGTCATTTCCTTGGCCTTGATACCTCGGATGCTTTGGTCTTTGACTAGGTGAAAAGGCGAGTCAAGCGGAAACTCCAAAATATCGATCTGATCGAGGATGTCCTGTCGAATGTCGGTTTCGTCCAGTTCGGGGACTTGTGGAGGCTTTTTGCCAAAGATGATCTCTGTCGTGGCTGAGCGAAAAAGCTCATTCGTGCTTGCCACGGCCTTTCGCTTGTTTTGGAGAAAATGCGCCTCCCATAGCAGTTCCTGCTTGGTCTTGCCCGTAAATCGGAAACAAGTCATCCGGATCAGGATCAGCAGCTGCTCCAGTCCGATCTCCACCCTGGCTACAAAGTCTGCTAACCCCAGAAATGGCCCATTCATTCGCCGCTCGGAGAGGAGCTTTTCCACGGTGGCTTTTTCCAAATATTTCATGTGGATAAAGCCTAAGAAAACAGTTTTTCCAATGATTCGAGTGAGATATTCACTTTCGTTCAGATGCGGAGCCTGGATGTCGGCTCCGTTCATCCGGAGCTCGTGTACATAGAATTCGGTGTGGTAAAATCCCCCGAAGTTGTTGATCACGCCGACCATAAACTCCAGCGGGAAGTAGGCCTTGAGGTACAGACTCTGATAGCTCTCCACCGCAAAGGATGCCGAGTGTCCTTTGGCGAAGGAATACCCCGCAAAGCTCTCAATCTGATGCCAGACTTCGGCAGCGACTTTTTCCTCCCGGCCCAGCTTCTTGCAGTTTTCGAAAAACTGCTCCTTCACTCGCTGGAATTCATCCTTAGAGCGGGATTTTCCGCTCATTCCTCTGCGCAGTACGTCCGCTTCGCCCAAACTCAGTCCGGCAAAGTAGTGCGCTACCTTAATCACATCCTCCTGATAAACCATGATGCCGTAGGTCTCAGGCATGATGTCAGCCATCACGGGATGGGCGGTTTTGCGTCGCTCATGGTCGATGTGACGGAGAATATATTCCCGCATCATTCCCGATCGGGCCACCCCCGGGCGGATGATAGAGCTAGCGGCGACGAGTTCCAAGTAGGTGTCTGCCTTCATTTTGGCAAGCAGCATGCGCATGGCGGGCGACTCCACGTAAAAGGCACCAATGGTGTGTCCGGTTCGGAGGTGTTCTTTGATTTTGGGATCCTTTTTGAACTTTTCCACTTCCCGAATATCCACTTGGACACCTTGGTTTTGGTAGATGATCTCCAGACTGGATTTGATGTGGCCAAGCCCCCGCTGACTCAGGATGTCAAACTTGTGCAGTCCGATATCTTCCGCTGTGTACATGTCGATATGCGCGAGCGGAAACCCCTTCGGAGGCATATCCGTCGCCGTGTAGTAGTGGATCGGCTTATGTGAGATCAATATCCCGCAGGCGTGAATCGTCAGATGCGAAGGCATGTCGTGCAGCACCTTCGAGTATTTGATAATCAACTTGCCAAACTGATCGGGTTCATAGTCTTCCTTATCGGCATGATGAATCAGCGACTCGATGTCGGTCTTAGGCAGGCCAAAGACCTTACCCAATTCTCGCAGCATCGAGTTGTACTGAAAAGTACTGTAAGATCCCAGCAGGGCCACATGCTCTTCTTGCTTTCCGTTGTATTTGCGGAAGATGTAGTCCGTCACTTCATCCCGATCCGTCCAGCTGAAGTCGATGTCAAAGTCGGGGGGATTTTCCCGATACAGATTGATGAAGCGCTCGAAGTACAAGTCCAGCTCGATCGGGTCCACGTCCGTGATGCCCAGGCAGTAGGCCACGATGCTGTTGGCGCCGGAGCCCCGACCGACGTGGTAGAAGTTGCGGTGCTGCGCAAAAGTCACGATGTCATAGTTGATCAGAAAGTAGGAAACAAAGCCCTTTTGCTGGATGAGATCGAGCTCCTTGTCGATCCGGGCGCTCACTTCCGGCTGAAGGTCTGGATAGCGACGGATGGCTCCCTTGAATGTCTCCTGCCGGAGAAAATCAAAGTCCTCCCAGTCCGAGCCCAAGATGTCCCTGCGGTTTTTGACCGCTTGGAAGTAAAAGGAAAACTGGCATTGCTCGAGTAGCTTTTGGGCATTGACCAGGAGGTAGCTGTGGCTTTCGCAGCGGGCAATCAGGTCGGCATAGGAGTAGAGTTGGTCGGAGGAGTCTGCCTGTTCCGATATCGGAAGCTTGCTTAGCAAGGTGTTTAGATCCATGCTGCGCAGGAGTCGGTGCGCGTTGAATTCGAGCTTGGATGAAAAGGTGGCTGGTTGCAGGAGAACAAGTTTTTCCTTTCGGCGAAACCAAGGCGAGGTCAGCAGCTTGTTGAGCTGAGCGGGATGTACACCGACGTATTCATTTTCCCGCAGGGGAAAAGTCTTCTCCGAAAAAGGATAGATCACAAAGCTGTGCTCAAACTTGGGTGCTCTCGATTTAAATTCCCGCTTGCGGGTCAGGTGCTCGGAGAGGTGTTTGTTCAGTTCGAAAAAACCCTCCTGATTCCGCGCCAGACCGATGTACTGCTGCTGCACGCCGTTGCGGAAGTCGATGCCGATCACGGGATGGATGCCGGCCTTTTGCGCAGCGCGGATAAAAGGGAACACACCGGCCGTGCAGTTGATGTCAGTGAGGGCGAGGGAGTCGAGTTTTTTGCCTTTCGCCTCAGCGATCAGCGCTTCCACAGACATCGTCCCGTATTTGAAGCTGAAGTGAGAATGGCAGTTTAAGAACATGTACGATTTACGATTTTTGATTTACGACTTGACTAGAAACCTTGAGGATTTGAGATACACTTTGTGAGATGTGCTTCGCGAAATACGCTCCCTGTGGTCGTGAGATAGTTTGGTCGGATTACAAATCCTACGATAGGACCTTGGGATTCCAAATCCCGAGGAGCAAAACCTTTGAGGTCTCGAAGACCTCGAAGGTTTTGAATTACCTGCCTAGCGATAAATCCCAAGAGGCAGTCGGAGCAGTTGAACTTTTCCAAAGTTTTGAACTTTGGAAAAGTTGACTCAACATTAAAATGTCAATTATTTAAACATTTTAATGTTTATAAATTAAACAATAGGATTGGAATCAAGTCAAGAGATTGACTGATTTTTGGAGGAAGATGTCGGGAAGAAGGTTTAGGATTTAAAAAATGTAAAGTCTAGAAATCAAATGAGGAATCTTCAAATCTTTCAATTTTGAAATAAAAATAGCCTTTAAGCCTTCGCCAGCGTCAGCTGAAACTCTAACGGACTGCAAGGCTGGAATTCATCAGCCTCCAAATCCTCAAAAATCTCTTCATCGGCCTGAATCTCCGTCTTTTCGATCTTGCCATCCGGATGGACAATCAGTTCGATCCCTGTAAAATCCATAGGGTTTACCATGACCAAAATCTGATAATCGTCAAAAATCCGCTTGAAGTATTGTGAAATTGCTTTTGCCATGGTGCTTCTTTTAAAATTTTTTCAAAAATAATGCGAAAAAACCGAACCGATGCTTTGTCTTTTCCAATCCCTTTCTAAATTTGCTCACCTATTATGAGAACAATCGCAAACAAGTACTGGTGGTGGCATTCTTCAACTTTCCAAGGGAAAGCTCAGAAAGCCGTTGCCTAAATTTTGCGCAGCACATATCACAGAAGGCTTACTGGATTTCCCGGTAAGCCTTTTTTTATGCCAAAAAATATTCGCTGATGAACCACGTCAAGTATCCGATTCTCACTACGTACCGCAAGCGACTGGCTGATACCATCACGCCGGTGAGCATTTACCTGCAGATCCGGGATCGATTTGCCAATCCGATTTTGCTCGAGTCCTCCGACTATCACGGACAGGAAAACAGCTATTCCTATATATGCTTCAATCCTCTTGCAACCTTTGACTTCAATGCGGGTCAGGTCACCGAGAAGCTTCCCGATGGCAAAGAGCTAGTTTACGAAGTCACCGCGCACAAGCGACTGATGGACTGTCTTCGGGCTTTTGGAAATAAGTTTGACCCTACGCCGGACAAGTTTAAGTTCAGCACCAACGGGCTGTTTGGATACATTCAGTACGATACGGTGGGCTGGTTTGAGGATATTAAACTGGTCAAAACCACACCCAACGAGATCCCAATGATGCACTATGCGATGTATCAAAACATCATCGTGGTGGATCACTACAAAAACGAATTGCACCTCTTTGAGCACCGTGTGGCTGGTGCAAACAATCCCGAATACATTGCTGAGATTGAAACGTTGCTCAATAATAAAAACATCCCCGCCTACTCCTTCAAAACCGTGGGAGAGGAAGTTTCCAACTACACGGATGAAGAGTTTTTGAAAATTCTCAATCAAGGTCGTGAGCATTGCTTCCGGGGAGATGTATTTCAAATTGTGCTTTCCAGACGCTTTTCCACCGAGTTTAAAGGCGATGAATTCAACGTCTATCGAGCACTTCGTTCGGTTAATCCTTCACCCTATCTGTTCTATTTTGACTACGGTTCTTTCAAAGTTTTTGGAAGTTCACCGGAAGCTCAGATTGTGGTCAAAAATCGTAAAGCAACCATTTTCCCGATTGCCGGCACGTTCCGAAGAACAGGCAATGACATCGAGGATGCCGAATTGGCTAAGAAGCTTTTTGATGATCCCAAGGAAAATTCCGAGCATGTGATGCTGGTGGATTTGGCCAGAAATGACCTTTCCCGATCCTCCGATGTGGTGGAAGTGGAAGTTTTCAAAGAGATTCAATATTACTCACACGTGATTCACTTGGTTTCCAAAGTTACCGGTCAGCTCGCTCCAGGCGCTAATCCGCTTCAGCTTGTGGCGGATACTTTTCCGGCGGGTACACTTTCCGGTGCTCCAAAGTACAGGGCGATGGAACTCATCGATGGACTTGAGAATGTAAGTCGCCAATTCTATGGAGGTGCGATCGGCTACTTGGGTTTCAATGGAGACTTCAATCATGCCATTTTGATCCGTTCGTTTGTCTCCGAAAATAATCACCTAAGATTCCAAGCAGGGGCAGGAGTGGTAGCGAAAAGTTCGATTCCTTCGGAATTACAAGAAGTAGCAAATAAGTTGGAGGCTTTGAGAGTGGCGCTGAGAGCGGCAGAGACCATTTAATCGGAAAATTTTAAAACTATGCTCAGCGAACAACAACTCAGATTCTTCGAAACAAACGGCTATCTCGCTGTTGAGCAGCTTCTGACACTTGCTGAAGTGGAAGAGTACAGACAGGTGTATGATGATTTTTTGACTGAAAAAATCAACACTGAAGGCCACCGCTCTGACCTGAGTGGCTTGGGTGTCGGAAAGGAACTGATTACCCAAATTATGCGTCCATCGGTGTTGCTGCCTGAGTTGGCCGAATCATCGCTGCATCAAAAGGCTACAGCTCTGGTCAAGCAGCTCCTTGGTGAGGACATGGAGATGGACTTTGATATGCTGATTGACAAAGCTCCGCAGACGAACACCCCCACGCCATGGCATCAGGACGAAGCCTATTGGATTGATATGCCTGACAAAAGGGCCGCGTCCTGCTGGATTGCCCTCGATGTTTCGAAGCGGGAAAACGGTTGTATGTGGTTTGTACCGGGCTCCAATCATCAGCCTCTCCGTCCACATACTCAGACAGGGAAAGGCGGTGCTTTACAATGTGAATCCAATGAAAATGAAGCTGTTGCTATCGAGTTGCAGCCTGGCGGTTGCACCTTTCACCAAGGTCGTACAATCCACTATTCCCGAGGAAATTCATCGGATAGCCACCGGCGGGCTTTTATCATAAACTTCCGTCCGAAGGCCATGATTGCCTACGAGCGACAACGGGGATTCGATCATCTCGGAAAAAGGGAGGTAAGGCAGTAAGTCTTTTGGATTGTCGATCAAGTTGTTGAAATGCAAAAAATGACCACCTCGCCAATCAGGAAAGTTTTAACAGTACATCACATCAAAATTCAATACCAACGAGTGATCAAGTGTCATCTGAAATGCTAAGTAAAAAAGACTTGTTTCTTTTTCCAGTTGAGAAAAAGGTCCATCAATTAATAAAGTGTGTTCGAAAAGAACCAATAAAGCAAAGGTGAGCGGAATCTTCCAACAGTTTAATTTTCCAATCTTTCAATCCAAAACATGAAAATACTAGTTCTCGATAATTACGACTCATTCACCTACAATCTGGTCTATATCGTCCGGCAATTGGGATATGGGGCTAAGATGGATGTCTTCCGAAATGATAAAATCACCTTGGAAGAAGTCGCCAACTACGATAAGATTCTCCTTTCTCCCGGTCCGGGTGTTCCTTCCGAAGCTGGGATTATGCCAGAGTTGTTGAAGAAATATGCCACCACCAAGTCGATTCTTGGTGTTTGCCTGGGACATCAGGCGATCGGGGAAGCTTTTGGCGGTAGCCTTATCAATCTATCGGAAGTGCTTCACGGAGTAGCCTCTGAGGTGACGGTGCAGGATGATTTGTTGTTCAATGGTGTTCCCCAAACCTTCAAAATCGGTCGTTACCACTCTTGGGTGATCGATGAATCGACGCTTTCTCCAGACTTGGAAGTCATAGGAAGGACGCCTGATCATCAGATTATGGCGGTCTGCCACAAGCAGTTCGATGTCCGGGGTGTCCAGTTTCATCCGGAAAGTATTTTGACCGAAAATGGAGTCAAAATCATACAAAACTGGTTAGAAGCTTAAATTTGAAGTTCACCCCCCACCACTAACCTTAACATGAAAGAGATTTTAAACCAATTGATCGCACATCAGACCTTGTCGCAAGAACAGGCCCGTGAAGTGCTCAAGAATATCGCTACAGGAGGATACAATACCAGCCAGATTGCGGCCTTTATGACGGTTTACCTGATGCGAAGCATTACAGTGGAGGAATTACGGGGTTTCCGTGAGGCCATGCTTGAGCTGTGTATTCCCGTGGAAATCGCCGAATACGACGCCATGGACCTCTGTGGCACCGGAGGAGATGGAAAAGACACATTTAATATATCTACTCTTTCCTCTTTTATCGTAGCCGGCGCTGGACAGAATGTAGCCAAACATGGCAATACAGGCGTATCTTCTATCTGCGGTTCATCCAACTTGCTTCAGTATTTCGGGTATCAGTTTACCAATGACATCGGAGAAATCCGACGTTCCTTGGATGAAGTCGGACTTTGCTTTCTTCATGCCCCTCTTTTTCACCCTGCTATGAAAAATGTAGCTCCGATCCGAAAAGAGCTTGGCGTGAAAACCTTCTTTAACATGCTCGGCCCGATGGTTAACCCAAGCTTTCCAAAAAAGCAATTGGTCGGGGTTTTCAGCCTTGAGCTAGCACGCTTATATGGCTATCTGTACCAAGAGACCGAAGGGAAATTCTCCATTCTTCATGCCTTGGATGGCTACGATGAGATTTCGCTTACAGGTCCTTTTAAAATGATTTCCAACTCGGGGGAAAAGCTTTACAATCCTGAAAACATCGGCCTTTCCAAGCTTGCAGCCGAAAGCATCAAAGGTGGTGATACGGTTGAGGAATCGGCTAAAATCTTTGAAAATGTCCTTCGTGGAAAAGGCGAAAAAGCCCAGAACCAAGTTGTCATTGCCAATGCTGGTGCTGCTTTGGTGACAGCACGCGAAGGATTGAATTTTTCGGATGCCGTTCTCGAAGCCGAAGAGGTTTTGCTTAGTGGTAAGGCCCTGAAAGTGTTTAATGGTCTCGTCAATCCCCAAACCACCGTTTCATTTGCCTAATTATTGATTATGAATATTTTAGAAAAAATCATTTCAGACAAGTATAAGGAAGTTGAGGAGAAAAAAAGCTTGACTCCAGTCAAGTTGCTGGAAAAAAGCGCCTTTTTCTCAGGTCCTACCGTGTCCATGAAAAAGTACGTCACCCATCCAGAAAAGTCAGGAATCATCGCTGAATTCAAGCGAAAGTCTCCTTCCAAAGGCTGGATCAATGCTTCCGCCTCTGTCGAGCAGGTGAGCATCGGCTATATGCAGGCAGGAGCTTCTGCTTTGTCGATATTGACCGACAAGGAATATTTCGGAGGCACCAACGAGGACCTCAAAATCGCCCGAAAATTCAATTTCTGCCCCATTCTCCGAAAGGACTTTGTGGTGGATGAATACCAAATCTTAGAAGCCAAATCCATCGGTGCGGATTGCATATTGCTGATTGCAGCAGCTTTGGAACCGGAAAAACTCAAGTCAATGGCCTATTTCGCCAAGAGCTTGGGCCTCGAAGTGCTGATGGAAGTGCATGACGGAGAAGAATTGGATCGAAGCCTTTGTGATGGATTGGATTTGGTGGGCGTGAATAACCGTAACCTAAAAACATTTGAGGTGTCCATCGATACTTCTATGCAATTGGTTGATCGGATTCCGTCCAATTTTGTGAAGATTTCCGAAAGCGGGATTTCTGATCCAGCTACCTTGATTCAGTTGAAAAAAGCGGGTTTTGACGGATTCCTGATCGGGGAAAACTTCATGAAATCCAGCCGACCAGAGCAGGCAGCATACAATTTTATTAAGGAATTTAAAAAGTTAGCTGAAAGCGAACTGTCAGAAGCCTAATGGAACTCAAAGTCTGTGGCATGCGGGAGCCGGAAAACATCCGAAGTATGATCTCGGATGTGAAGCCAGATTGGATGGGATTGATCTTTTATCCCAAATCGCCCCGCTATGTGTCAGATGAACAAGCTGCTGAATTGAAGGGACAACCAGTGAAAAAAGTCGGGGTTTTTGTCAACGAAAGTGAAGCTGAAATCCTAAGAAAAGTAGACCAATTTGACCTGTCTGCGATCCAGTTACATGGAAATGAATCAATGGAGTTTGTTAAAAAGCTATCGCAAAAAACTGATGTTGAACTCTGGAAAGTAGTTTCAGTAGGAGACGAAATCGATTGGAAAAGTCTGGAAGGCTACCTGCCATTTGTGAGCAAGTTTCTTTTCG
>VFQO010000147.1_pt1 | contig 88831 bp, 78 predicted proteins | sample 3512331 | NCBI WGS metagenome assembly VFQO01 (sample SAMN10412371, study PRJNA504923) | tailings metagenome | isolation source: Replicate 3 from Balatoc abandoned mine | place: Philippines: Itogon, Benguet | collected 2017-08-28 | reverse complement strand
ACGTCGGCGCGGGTTCGGGGGGCACGCGCAACATCGGCGGCAACACCCATTATCACATCGACCTCGAGGCCGAACTCGCCGACTTGCATGGCAAGGAAGGCGCGCTGCTCTTCACCTCGGGCTATATCTCGAACGAAGCGACGCTCGGCACGCTCGGCAAGCTGCTTCCGAACTGCATCATCTATTCGGACGAACTCAACCACGCCTCGATGATCGCGGGCATCCGCAATTCGGGCTGCGAAAAGCGCGTGTGGCGCCACAATGACCTTGCCCACCTCGAAGAGTTGATGGCCCAGGACGATCCCGAAGCGGCCAAGCTGATCGCCTTCGAAAGCGTTTATTCGATGGATGGCGACGTCGCCCCGATCCACGCGATCCGCGACCTTGCCGAAAAATATAACGCGCTGACCTATTGCGACGAAGTCCACGCCGTCGGCATGTACGGCCCGCGCGGCGGCGGCATCACCGACCGCGACGAGGCCGCGCACCGCGTGACGATCATCGAAGGCACGCTGGGCAAGGCCTTTGGCGTGATGGGCGGCTATATCGCTGCCGACAAGAATATCATCGACGTGATCCGTTCTTACGCGCCGGGCTTCATCTTCACGACAAGCTTGTCGCCGGTGCTCGTCGCCGGCGTGCTCGCCAGCGTGCGCCACCTCAAGCAATCGAGCGTCGAGCGTCGAGCGTCGAGCGCGAGGCGCAGCAGGCGGCCGCCGCCTATCTCAAGCAATGTTTCCGCGACGCCGGCCTGCCGGTGATGGATTCGACGACGCACATCGTGCCGCTGATGGTCGGCGATCCGGTACGCGCGAAGAAGATCAGCGATATCCTGCTCGCTGAATATGGCGTGTACGTCCAGCCGATCAATTTCCCGACCGTGCCGCGCGGCACCGAGCGCCTGCGCTTCACGCCGGGTCCGGCGCATGACGAAGCGATGATGCGCGAACTGACCCAGGCGCTGGTCGAGATCTGCAACCGGATCGAGCGCGAAGCCAAGCTGGCGGCATGATGCGCAGCGCAGCGGCAGGAATGCCAGCCATCGATACCTGCAAACCATCGATCCGCGGCTCGGGGTGGGTGCCACAGCCGGTCCCCGCGAAAAGCTGCGCGGGAAAGGCAAACCTTGCGGCGATCATTCAATCCCAGACGTCGTTCGCCCCCTAGGCCGACCGGGTCGAACTGGTCAGCGCAGTTCCAACCGAGGGTTTTCGAACCCTTGGGGCGAAAGCGCGCCAGCCCAAACCGGTCCCTCGCGTGCGAGGAACCGCGCCGCCCTACCGTCCGCAGTGAGACAGGAACACAGGATGATCACTTTACAAACAGCCCCCCGCCCGCATGCATCCGCAGCTTTCAGCGACCGCCTGTATGCGCTCGATCTCAGCGGCGACCGCATCGTTTCGTGCAACAGCGACGGGACGGACTGGCAGGTCCTCCTCGGCGGCTGCAACAACCCCGACGGGATTGCGGTCGATTTCGAGGCCGGTCACATCTATTGGACCAACATGGGCGCGCCCCCGCGCAACGACGGGTCGATCGAGCGCGTCAACCTCGATGGCAGCGATCGCCGGACGATCGTTCCCGCGGGCGGCACCTTCACGCCCAAGCAGATCCAGCTCGAGAAGACGAGCGGCAAGCTTTACTGGTGCGACCGCGAGGGCATGCGCGTCATGCGGTCGAACCTCGACGGATCGAAGATCGAGACGCTGGTCGTGAGCGGCGATGGCGCAATCGACCGCGGCGACCAGACCAACTGGTGCGTGGGCATTGCCGTCGATTCCGAGAACGGCCATATCTACTGGACCCAGAAGGGCCCCGACAACGGCAGCAAGGGACGGATCTTCCGGGCCGGGATCGACCTGCCGGCCGGCGAGGATGCTGCGAACCGCAGCGACATCGAAACCCTGTTTTCCGGCCTCCCCGAACCGATCGACCTCGAACTCGATCGCGAGGCCGGCATGCTCTACTGGACCGACCGGGGCGATCCGCCGCACGGCAATACGGTCAATCGCGCCCCGCTCGATGCAAATGGCAGCAGCCCGGAGATCCTGTTCGATCATTTGATGGAGGGCATCGGCCTCGCGCTCGACCTCGCGGGGGGGCGCATGTTCATGACCGACCTTGGCGGTTCGGTCTATTCGGCCCGGCTCGACGGATCGGACCCCCGGGTCCTCGTCTTTGGACAGGGCAACCTCACCGGGATCGCATTTGCCCGGCTTCCCCAGGAGTATTGAACATGAATTACGACAAGGAAATCCGGCGCCTTGCCGTCATCGGCACCGGCGTGATCGGCGCCAGCTGGGCCGCGCAATATCTGGCGGCCGGCTTCGATGTCGTGGCGACCGATCCCGCGTCCGGCGCGGAAGCAAGGCTGCGCAGCTATGTCGACGAGGCGTGGGACGCATTGACGACGCTCGGCCTCGCGCCCGGCGCGTCGCGCGATCGGCTGAGCTTCACCCCAAAGCTCGCCGACGCCCTGACAGACGCCGATTTCGTCCAGGAGAACGGTCCCGAGCGACCTGACTTCAAGATCCGTCTGTTTGCCGAAATGGACGCCGCCACGCCCGCCGATTCGATCATCGCGTCGAGCTCCTCGGCGTTGACGATGAGCGTGATCCAGGCCGAATGCGAACGGCCCGAGCGCTGCCTGATCGGACATCCGTTCAATCCGCCGCACCTCATCCCGCTGGTGGAGGTCGTCGGCGGTGCGCGGACCTCTCCGGAAGCGGTAGCGCGCGCGATGGCGTTCTATGCCTCGTTCGGCAAGAAGCCGATCCTCCTGCACAAGGAGGTGCCCGGCCATGTCGCGAACCGCCTTCAGGCCGCACTCTACCGCGAGGTCGTTCATCTGATCGACCAGGGCGTGCTGAACGTTGCCGACGCCGTAAGCTGGGGGCCCGGCCTGCGCTGGGGAGTCATGGGACCGAGCATGCTCTGGCACATCGGCGGCGGCGCCGGCGGGATCGGCCATTTCATGGACCATCTGATGGACACGCTCAGCGGGATGTTCAAGGTTCTCGGCGATCCGCAGGTCACGCCCGAACTGAAGCGCACGATCGTCGACGGCGTCATCGGCGAAGCGGCCGGCCGGACGGTCGAACAGCTTGCGGCAGAGGAAAACGCGATGCTGGTGGAACTGCTTCGGGTCCGCGCGGCACCCCGCGCCTGATCCGACGAACCGAAAAAGGCCCGCGCCGGATATTTGGTCCGGCGCGGGCTTTTTTGTGCGCTTTTGCGGCGGCATTCAGGCCTGTCGGCGGCGCCCCCCTTTCCCGCCGCGGCTGAACACGCCGCTCCGTTACCGGGCCTGAAACCGCGGCACGCGCTTTTCGAGAAAGGCGGTGGTTCCTTCCTTCTTGTCCTCGGTCGCCGCGCAAATTCCGAAACAGGCGGCCTCGAGCGCCAAGCCCACGGACTGATCGGCATCGAAACCCTTGTTGACGGCATCGATCGTCAGCTTCACCGCGATCGGGGCGTTGGCGGCTATCTCATTCACTATCGCTTCGGCCCGCGCGATCAGCTCGGCCGTCGGGACGACTTCGTTGACCAGTCCGATGCGGTACGCCTCGCCCGCATCGATCGGCGCCCCCGACAACAGCAGTTGCAGCGCGCGTCCCTTGACCGCGTCTTCCTCCCCTTCGTGGCTGAACATCCCGATCAGCAACCGATGCTCGAGCAGGGTCATCGCGCCGCGCGGAATATCCGGGCGCACGATTGTCGGCGAATGATAGTCAGCCATGCGCCGACTCCTGCTCGGAAGTTTCTGCGGCGATCTCGGGAGCGCCCTCGACGACGAGCGGCGGCACTATGAATTCAGCCTCGTCGAAATAGGCCAAAATCGCCTCGATATTGCCGCGCCGCACGACCTCGTGCCGGTCGATCAGCACCCGGTCGGACTCGTCGGCGATGAAGCTGTGGGGCGCCCCGTCGCCGCGGAACACAAGTCGCTCGGCGCTCCATTCGGCAAAGAAGCCGCCGGCCCAGAAGCGGTACGGCAGACCATGGTCCTGACAGAAGGTCTCGAGCGCTTCGACCTTGCCCCATGCCACCTCGTTCGCGAACAGCTCAAGTGACCCGCCGGGCGTCCGGTGCGACGGCTCGAAAGCCGGCCCGTCCCACTCGATCGACAGCCCCTCGCCCGCAATCACCGCCCCAAGTTCGAGATAGGCATCCGGCGACAAGGTGCCACCGATGTTGAAAGATATCGAGACGCGGTCAGCCATGGTCGCCTCCCGCGGCGAGCACCGGCAGCACCGGTGCAGTTCCAGAAAAGTCGATTCGCATTTTCATTCTCCATACAAAGCGAAAGCCCGGCGCGATGGCCGGGCTTTCGAGGTGAGAGTTCAGGTCGCCGCTATCCGCGGCAGGAGATCATTCGGCAGCGATCGCATCGGGATCGGCGAAATCATCACCTCATTCCTCGGCAAGGAAGGCAGGAAGCGCGCCACCCACGTCGTCGTTCGCCGGGCCATCGGATCCGGCGTCGGACGCCGTCGCACCCTCGAGGGCGGGCGTCCGCATCGGTTCGGGAAGCCAGCCGGCATCCTCCAGCAGGCGTTCGGCTTCGCGCGCCATGTCGGCCTTCTTGAGATGATCGATCATCCCCGCAAAATTCTCGCCGCGCGCCTCGGTGACGTCGGCGAGGATCCGCGGCTTCGGCACGCTCTTGAGATAGCCGTCCGCCGTCGGGCGCCAGCCGGCTTCAACGACGTCGAGGCCGACCGCGCGCGCCAGGACATGGCTGTGCGCGACCCGCCGCTCGATCGTGTGCGCGGAAACCCTCCCGTCATATTTGGGGACAATCTCGGCCTGCGCATTGACGCCGAGCGATGCGCAATGTGCGAGAAGCCTCGCGCGGTCCTCGTCACCGAGCTCGAGCAGCCAGTCCCAGACCTCCTTGTCGGTCTTGGGGAGCCGCGCGCGCCATTCGTCGATCCGCGCCGCGATCGCCTGTCCCGGAGCGCAATCGCGCAGGCCGGCCGGGGCATTGGAGAAGCCGACCGCATTGATCGAGGTCTGGAGGCAGCTTTCGCGGCTGTAGCCGTAAAAGCAGGACAGAACGAAAGCGTGGAGCACGGCGAGATAGGCGGTTGGCGGGCTCTGCGCGAAGGCGTCCTGCAGGGCCAGCGTGCGCCAAGCCGTGAGATCGGACACGAGGCGCTCCGACAGCGGCTTCAATCCACTCTCTTCTTCCTCGACCTCCTCGCTTCCGCCGTCGGACGCCTGGACCGCGATCCCGCCGGCACCGGTAGTCGACGCATTGACCTGGCCATCGCCGGGCTCTCCGCCATCCACCCCCTCGGGAGACGTTTCATCCTCCGGCTTCACGAAGCCGCGTTCGACCCGAAGGCTCCCGTCGGTGTCGATCGACACGAAGGCACCGGCGATCGCGACATCGGCCGGATCGAAGCGGATCGGCCGGTCGTTGATCCGGCTGATTTCGGCATCGATTGCTTCGAGCCGCAAATGCACCTCGTCGGGAACGTCATCGGCATCGCACCATTCGGCGCTCAGCTCTTCGCCCTCGGCTTCCAGTTCGGTCGCGCGATTCTGCTCCTCGCCCGTCATCGGCACCTCTTCGCCGGCGATCGTGCGAAGGCCGCGGCCGGGGTTCCACGGATGCTCCTCGGCGACATCGACCCACTTCCAGCCCTCCTCGCCAATCCGCTGTGCCTCTGCGTTGAGCTTTTCTGCGACGAGCCGATCGAGCAGGGCGGGGTCGGTCAACCAGCCACCGTGATCGGTTTCGAAAAGATCGCGCACCGTGCTGCCGCCCGCTTCGACATAGGCATCGAGCCCGACGAACCGGACGCGCTTGTCCGCCACGCGCACGCTGTTCTCGGTGAGCTTCTGGCGGATGAAAGAGGGAGACGGATGATAGGCGTCGGCGACCATTTCCCAGACCTGGACCTGACGCTCTTCATCGTCCGAAACCGTGAAGGCCATCAGGATTTCCAGCGACATGCCGTCGTCGGCATAGATGTCGAGGAGCTTGGGCGACACCGAAGCAAGCTTGATCCGCTGCCGGACGACGGCCGGTGTGACGAAGAAATGCGCCGCGATGTCCTCGACAGGCTCTCCCCTCTCGACCAGCGACTGCATCCCGCGGAACTGGTCGAGCGGGTGGAGCGCTTCGCGCCGCGCATTTTCGGCAAGGCTGTCGTCTTCGGCGAGAATGCCGCAATCCTGTGCCTTGACGATGCAGGGGATCGGCGCGTCCTTTGCAAGCCGCTTCTGCTTCGCAAGCAATTGGAGCGCTTCCCAGCGCCGGCCGCCGGCCGGAACTTCAAAATCTCCGGTTTCCTCACCCGCGGAGTCCAAAATGGGCCGGACGTTGAGGCTCTGAAGGAGGCCGCGCCGCGCGATATCTTCCGCAAGGTCGGGGATGGTTTCGCCGGACTTGATCCGGCGAACATTGGATTGGGAGAGAAAAAGCCGGTCGAGCGGGATATCGCGCGACGGGTTGAGGATGATTTTCCGGGCCTGTCTGGCCATGGCACTTCTCCATGACGAGCCGCCGCGAGCAACTCTCGCGGCTCGAAAGCCCGTCACGAAAGCCCTTGGCTCCCCTCTTGCTCTTGCCTGCCGCAGGCAGGCCGGCACGCGAGTGTTCGCGCCGCGTGCGCCGCGCGGCAGCGGGCAAAGAGGCAGCGCCCCGATCCCGCTGCGGACAGAGGAGCTCAATCGGCAGGCTGGCTTAGCGCGGTCAAGGCCAGGCTCACCGTTCGAACCTGTGAAAATCATTGGAAGCATCCTTAGGAAGGTCCATGCCCGCGCCAGACGCGCGCGCCAGCCATTGGAGGTCCGACCGCGAGGGGGGGGCAGTTCGCCTTCGCCCGGCAAAGCATCTGCACATGGGCTCGCGGGGCATAGAGACCAATGCTGGCGGCCGCAGAAGAAGCGCGGTAAAGCTCGCCGACGACGCGCGCGGATGTTGAAATTGAAACTCCGGCCTGCTTGCAAACGCGGGCTGGCAAATCTACACGCGATGCGTGTTCCGAACCGCGCCTTCCTTAAACCGTGTCATCGCGTCGATCTGCGTTGCGTTGATCATGGTCTATGCGGCGACGCTGCCGGTCAAGGCTGCCCATCAGCTTCAGCATTTGCCCTCGCTGATGATTACGCACGATCACGGCGTGCTCGGCGCTATTTTGGTCGACGTCGTGCACGATGATCATTCGGGTCATTCGGGCTATCATGCCCAGTCACCCGATACGGACGAGCAGCCCGGCGAACATCTTGCCGGGGGCCATCATCACCACGGCGATACCGGCCCCAACCTGCTTGTGCCGAGCGATGCGAACGCGCTCGGCAGTTACGCTGCGGCAGACATGCACGCCGCGCGGCCGGATCGCCAATTCGCGGGGTTTAGACCCGTCGGGCCCGAGCGCCCTCCCAGACTTCTCTCGCTGAACGCCTGAGTTCCTGCGCTTCGTAAGGCGCGGGCTGTTCCCACGCCTTTCAGCGAGGCCGTTATTTCATGTTTTCATCCTCTCAAGCGCGCCGCGTTGCGCGTGTTACCCGAAGAGCGCTGCTCTGCGGAAGTGTCCTCCTGGCTGCCGCCGCGCCGTCCGCCTGGGCTCAAAATCTCACACTGGACGAAGCGCTTTCGCGTGTGTCGGTCAGCGACCCCGCCGTCGCCGCCAACGCAGCGCGGCTCGAAGCCGCCGACGCCGCGATCCTGCAAGCCGATGTCCGGCCACGCGACGTGGCCGGCGTCGATTTCGAGGACTTCGCCGGAACCGGCGCCTATTCTCCGCTGAACCGGTCGCAGACGACCGGCTGGTACGAGCGGACGTGGGAGCGTGGCGGCAAACGCGCCGCCCGGATCGGCGCCGCGCGCGCCGACGTCGCGGTCGTCGCACAACAAAATCGCGTCCGCCTTCTCGATCGCCTCGCGCGCGTGCAGGCGGCATGGGTCGACGCACTCGCCGCCGATGCGGCTATCCCGGTCGCCGAAACCAGGCTGGCCGATCTCAAGCGCGTCGAACTCGATGTCGTAAAGCGGGTGACCGGGGCGCTCGACCCCTGGTTTGCGGCCGAACGGGCGCGCACCAACGTCGCACAGGCCGAAATTGCCGTCGATCAGGCTCGCGAGGCGGCAAAAATCGCCAAGGCGAACCTCGCCGCCTGGTGGAGTGGACCAAGCGACTTCAATCTTGATCCCGCAGCCTTTCAGCAGCTGGACAGCGTTGTTGCGCCTGTCGGCAATTCAGCAGATCTTGCGGTGCTCACCGCCGAGATCGCGGCGGCCGAGGCAAAGGTGAAACTGGCCGAGTCCGGCAACATCGCCGATCCCAGCGGCAGGGTGGGGCTGCGCCACTTCGGCGACGGCAATGATCTTGCCGTCATGGTCGGCGGTTCGATGCCCCTCGGCACGAAGGCGGCAAACCGCGGCAATGTCCAGCGGGCGGAGGCCGATCGGCGCGCGCTCGAAGCCGAGGCCGCGGTCTCACGGATCGAGATCGAACGCGAGATCGAACGGCTTTCCGCCGAGCGGCGGCTGATCGCCGCCGAAATCAAGCGGATCGATGAAGAGGTTCTGCCGAGCGCCGAGCGCGCCGTCCGGCTCATCCGCGACGGGCTCGCGCGCGGCGGCACGGCCTTCACCTTCCTCGAGTTCAGCCAGGCACAGACCGCCGCCCATGACGCGCGCTCGCGGCGCGTCGACTTGCTGCGGCGCTTTCATCTGATGGGCGTTCGGCTCGACCGGCTGACCGGCCGCCATGCGCCCCTTCTTACCAAATTGGAGACTATCCGATGACCAAATATCTGCTGGGGGCAGCATCGGTCCTTGCCCTCTCCCTGGTCGCTGCCTGCGGCGGCAGCGCGCCCGCCAAGACGGAAGGCGAAGCGGCGGTCGCCGGCGAGTATGAGCGCGGTCCGCATCGCGGCCGCATGCTGCGCGACGGCGATTTCGCGCTCGAGATCACCATCTTCGAGGATGGCGTCGATCCCGAGTTCCGCGTCTACGCCTATCGCGGCGACAAACCCGTCAAGCCGACCGAGGTGACGCTGACGATCGAACTCGGGCGTCTCGGCGGCAAGGTCGACCGCTTCAGCTTCATGCCGCAGGAGGATTTCCTGCGCGGCAGCGGGGTGGTGACCGAGCCGCACAGTTTCGACGTGCGTGTCCAGGCGTCGGAGGGCGGCCGAAATCATAAATGGTCCTATGCGTCCTATGAGGGCCGCACGACGATCGCACCCGAAGCGGCAAAGGCGGGCGGCGTCAAGGTCGAGGCCGCGGGACCGGCGACGGTCAGCGACCTCATCGACATGGGCGGCCGGATCGAGATTACGCCTGAGGGCAAGGCCGACGTCCGCGCCCGCCTGCCCGGCCTGATCGTCGGTCTGAACGGCAAACTCGGCCAGCAGGTTCGGCGCGGTCAGGTTCTGGCGCGGGTGGAATCGAGCCACTCGCTGCAGGTCTATACGGTGACCGCTCCGATCAGCGGCACGATCGTCGAGAAGAATGTGAATGTCGGCGACACGACGGGCGACCGTGCGCTGTTCGTTATTGCCGATCCGACCAGCCTCCATGCCGAGTTCTTCATCTACCCGCGTGATGCGGAACGGGTGCGTGTCGGCCAGCCCGTGAGCCTCAAGAATCTGTCGGGCGAAGGCCAGTTCCAGGGTGAAGTCGAGGCGGTCCTGCCGACAGCCGATGTCGCGAGCCAGACGATGCTGGCGCATGTCCATTTGCCGCCTGCCGCCGCGCGAACCTTCCGTCCGGGCATGGGCGTCGAGGGCAGTTTCGCGGTCGCCCAGGCGAATGTGCCGCTGGCGGTTCGGACCAAGGCGATCCAGCGTTTCCGCGATTTCGAGGTGGTGTTCGCCAAGGTGGGCAACACCTATGAGGTGCGGATGCTCGAAATCGGGCGCCGCACACCCGAATGGACCGAAGTGCTCGGCGGGCTGGCGCCCGGCGAGGTCTATGTCACCGACGGTGCTTTCCTGGTCCGCGCCGACATCGAGAAATCGGGGGCCAGCCATGACCACTGATGGCATGACCCCGCCAGGCAGGCTTCCCTTGCTCGAGCGGATGATCGCCGGCGCGATCCGCTTCCGCTGGGCTGTCCTCGCCGTCGTCGCGCTGCTTTGCGCGATCGGCGTCTGGAGTTTCCAGCGGCTGCCGATCGACGCCACGCCCGACATCACCAACGTCCAGGTCCAGATCAACAGCGAGGCACCGGGCTTCTCGCCGCTCGAGGCCGAGCAGCGTGTGACCTTTCCGGTCGAAGCGGCGATCGCCGGGCTTCCGGGCCTCCAATATACGCGTTCGGTGTCGCGCTACGGTCTCAGTCAGGTCACCGCGGTCTTCGAGGACGGGACAAGCATCTATTTCGCGCGCCAGCTGATCAACGAGCGGCTGCAATCGGCGCGCGAGCAGCTCCCGCCCGGCGTCGCGCCCGAAATGGGGCCGATCGCGACCGGGCTTGGCGAGATTTTCATGTATACGCTCGAAGCCGAACCGGGGGCAAAGAAACCCGACGGGAGCGCCTACACACCCGAGGATCTGCGCACCTTGCAGGACTGGGTGATCCGGCCGCAGCTTCGCAGCACGCCGGGCGTGACCGAGGTGAACAGCATCGGGGGTTTCGAGCGGCAATATCATGTGACGCCGATCCCGGCGCGGCTCTCGGCCTACGGACTGGCCCTTGAGGATGTGGTCGAGGCGCTGGAGCGCAACAACGACAATCGCGGCGCGGGCTATGTCGAGCGCTATGGCGAGCAATATCTCGTCCGCACGTCCGGCCAGGCCGCCGGGATCGACGAGCTCGGCATGATCATCGTCAGCAACCGGAACGGGGTTCCGATCCGGATAGCGGACGTTGCCGATATCAGCCTCGGCGAAGAACTGAGGACGGGCGCGGCTACCGAAAATGGCAAGGAAGTCGTGCTCGGCACGGTGTTCATGCTGGCGGGAGAGAATAGCCGCGTCGTCGCCAAGGCGGCGGCCGAACGGCTCGAAGTCGCCGCCAAGGCCCTGCCCGCAGGGGTGAAGGCGGTGGCCATCTACGACCGCACCGACCTCGTCGAGCGGGCGATCTGGACCGTCGAGAAAAATCTGCTCGAAGGCGCGCTGCTGGTCATCGTCGTGCTCTTCCTGCTGCTTGGCAATGTCCGTGCGGCGCTGATCACGGCGGCGGTCATACCGATCACCATGCTGATGACGATCACCGGCATGGTGCGCGGAGGCGTGTCGGGGAACCTCATGAGCCTCGGCGCTCTCGACTTCGGCCTGATCGTCGATGGTGCGGTCATCATCGTCGAAAACTGCCTCCGGCGTTTCGGGGAGACGCAGCACCGGCTCGGGCGCCTGCTCGATCGCAGCGAGCGCTTCCAGCTGGCGGCATCAGCGACGTCCGAAGTGATCCGCCCGTCGCTGTTCGGCGTGCTGATCATTGCGCTCGTCTATGTGCCGATCTTTGCGCTGACCGGTGTCGAAGGGAAGATGTTTCATCCGATGGCGATCACGGTCGTGATGGCGCTGACTGCGGCGCTCATCCTGTCGCTGACCTTCGTGCCCGCGGCGATCGCCTTGTTCGTTACCGGCAAGGTCGAGGAGAAGGAAAGTCGCCTGATGGGCTGGGCGCGCAAGCTCTATGCGCCCGCGCTCGAAAAGGCGATCCGGCTGCGCGCCGCTTTCGTTGCCGGCGCGATCGGGCTCGTGCTGGTCTCGGGTTTCGCCGCGAGCCGCATGGGATCGGAGTTCGTACCCAATCTCGACGAGGGCGACATCGCGCTCCACGCGCTGCGCATTCCCGGCACCAGCCTCAGTCAGGCGGTGCAGATGCAGACTGCGCTGGAAGCCAGAATCAAGCAGTTTCCGGAAGTGGACCGGGTTGTCGCGAAGATCGGCACGGCGGAGGTTGCAACCGATCCGATGCCGCCTTCGGTGGCAGACACCTTCATCATCATGAAGGACCGGAAGGACTGGCCCGATCCGCGCAAGCCCAAGGCACAGCTCGTCAGCGAACTGCAGGCCGCAGTCGCCGAAATTCCCGGCAACAATTATGAGTTCACCCAGCCGATCCAGATGCGGTTCAACGAGCTCCTCTCGGGGGTTCGGGCCGACGTCGCGGTCAAGGTCTTCGGCGACGATCTCGATACGTTGCTCGAACTCGGGCAGCAGATCGAAAATGTGGCTTCGTCGATCGAGGGCGCCGAGGATGTGAGTGTCGAGCAAGTTACCGGCCTTCCGGTGCTGCAGATTACTCCTGATCGCGCGGCGCTCGCGCGTTTCGGCCTCAACGTCGGCGACATTCAGGACACGGTCGCGATCTCGATCGGCGGCGTCGAGGCGGGGCAGATATTCGAGGGCGATCGCCGCTTCCCGATCATCGTCCGCCTGCCCGAGACGATCCGGGAGCGGGTGGACGAGATCGAGCGTCTGCGCATTGCGCTTCCGGCCATCGGCCCGTCTGCCGACGTGACTATGGGGGCAGCTCCCGCCGCCGGTCTGAGGGGCTTTGTGCCGCTGGTCGATGTGGCAAAGGTCGAAGTGGTGATCGGTCCCAACCAGATCAGCCGCGAGGACGGCAAGCGCCGCGTCGTGGTCACCACCAATGTCCGCGGCCGCGACCTTGGTTCCTTCGTCGAGGAACTGCAGGCCAAGGTCGGATCGGACGTCGAAGTGCCGTCGGGCTATTGGGTCAGCTATGGCGGGACGTTCGAGCAGCTGATCTCGGCGGCCAAGCGGCTCCAGCTCGTGGTTCCCGCGGCGCTGCTGATGATCTTCGGCCTGCTTTACGCGCTGTTCCGTTCGGCGAAGGACGCGGCAATCGTCTTCTCCGGTGTGCCGCTCGCACTCACCGGGGGCGTCGCCGCGCTTCTCGTCCGCGACATGCCGCTGTCGATATCGGCGGGGGTGGGGTTCATCGCCCTGTCGGGTGTGGCGGTGCTCAACGGCGTTGTGATGCTGAGCTTCATCCGCCAGCTCCGCGAAGGCGGCGTCCCCTTGGATGAGGCAATCCGCGATGGTGCTCTCACGCGTCTCAGGCCCGTGCTGATGACCGCGCTCGTCGCGAGCCTCGGGTTCGTGCCGATGGCGTTCAACGTCGGCGCCGGCGCAGAGGTGCAGCGGCCGCTGGCAACAGTGGTGATCGGCGGGATCATCTCGTCGACAATCCTCACCCTGCTCGTGCTGCCGGCGCTGTACCGCATCGTGCATGGCCGTTCGAACCGGCCGGCTACCGAGCCCCCGATGCTCAAGCCTGCAGAGGCCTGAGCGTCGGCCCCGCGCGGCGCCGCCGCGCGGGGCACGCGCAAGCCCGCGAAACACCGACGGTCAGGCGCAGCCTGATCCCGCTGCTGTTCGTCCACTAAAGGCCGTTTCCAGCCGTCATATAAGCCTCCATCGCCTGTGCGACCGGTGTCGCCCTGTCGCCGGCGAGCTTGTCGCCGAGGTTCAAGGCAAGCGCGGCTGCTCCCGGCGCAGTCGCGCCGACACCCCGGACGGAAGCGGCACCGCACGGGCGCCGCCTCCGCTGGCCGTTCATTCCTCCCGTTGCCCCATGAAGTTGAGGAGCAGCTGGAACAGATTCACGAAGTTGAGGTATAATGACAGTGCGCCGAAGACAGCGAGCTTGCTGTTGGCCTCATGGCCGGGGTGCTCGGCATATTGTGCCTTGATATTCTGCGTGTCCCACGCGGTGAGGCCAGTGAAGACAATCACGCCCACGACAGACACCACCATCTGCAGGGCGCTCGATTGGAAAAACAGGTTGACCAGGCTGGCCAGAACGACGCCGATCAGGCCCATGACCAGGAAGCTGCCGGCCTTCGACAGGTCGCGCCCCGTGGTATAGCCATAGAGGCTCATCGACAGGAACATGATCGCCGCGACGAAGAAGGTCTGAGCGATGCTTGCCCCGGTGAAAACCAGGAATACCGATGCGAGCGACAGGCCCATCAGTCCCGAAAAGACCCAGAACATCGTCTGCGCCGTTGCGGCCGACATCTTGTCGATCCGGAAGGAGAAGAGAAAGACGAAGGCCAGCGGCGCGAGCATCACGACCCATTTGAGCGGCGTGCCGAAAATCGGCTGGTAGAGCGCGGGGGTCGAAGCGACCAGCATCGCGACGATGCCGGTCAGGAGCACGCCCGATGCCATATAGTTATAGACCCGCAGCATGTGGCGCTTCAGGCCTGCGTCGAACTCGGCGGCGCTCGATATTCCGCGCGTCCGGTTGAAAGATTGCTGTTCGAACATATCCATCCTCGTTGATCGATCCAACGAACAGCGCGAGCAGATCCGACAGTTTGAAATGAAAATTGACCTGCATCGAGCATGCTCGATGCGGTCCGACATCACGATCGCTTGAGACGCGATCGCCAGAGGGGCCCGGCCCGCATGCCGACCAGATAAAGCCTATCGGATGAAAGTTCCATGAACGATCGCACCGTAAAGCACGAGCAGTCATCGGGTAAGTCCGCCGCCCGGCACAAGGACGCGGATGGGCCTGCCTACTTGGCCGTGGCGGTGGTCCCGCTGCCGTCTCGGATTTCAAGTCGCTTGAGCCGGCGTGCGAGGTCCCGCTCGACCTTCGTTCGCGCATTGGGTTGCATTTTCCGCCACGCGCGAATCTCGGGAACCGTGCGGCCGCACCCGGCGCACCAACCCGTTCGCCCGTCAAAACGGCACACGGAAATGCAAGGGTCCTGAATGGCCATCAGCCCGGCGCCGTCTCGGCCGGCGATTCCGAAGCCTCTTCACTGCCGCGACGCGGGGGCAGGAGCCGCGCCGAATTCAATATGAAGGTGAGCTCGGACGCGACATGGATAAAGGCCGCCAGCAATGGGCCAAGAAGGCCGAAGGCGGCGAGGCCGATGCCGAGAAGATCGATCCCGATCGTGCCGACAAAATTCTGCCAGATGATGCGGCGCGTCCGCCGCGCGACCTTGAGGGTTTCGACGAAGCGGACGAGATCGTTTCCGAGCAGCACGATGTCGGCGCTCTCCTGCGCAACGTCGGTTCCCGACCCCATTGCAATACCGACGCTCGCCTCCGCCAGCGCAGGCGCGTCGTTCACCCCGTCCCCTACCATGGCGACGCAGCGCCCCTCGGCGATGAGCGATTTGACGCGCGCAAGCTTGTCCTCGGGCAGCAGCCCGGCGCCGATCTCTCCGATATTGAGCGCGCGGCCGACGGATTGTGCGACGGCGTCACTGTCGCCGGTCAGCAGGATCGTCCTGATCCCCATCATCCAGAGCGTCTGCATGGCGGCTCGGGCCTCGGGGCGGATCGTATCGGCGACCGAGATCCGGCCGAGATAGATGCCGCCCCGCGCAACGAAGACATCCGAGGTTTCGGTTTCGGGCAGCTCGTCGGCGGGCAGCGCGACGCCTTTGGCGGTCAGCCACAGAGCGTTGCCGACAAGGATTTCGAGGCCCCCGACATCGGCGGCGATGCCGCGGCCCGGCGTATAGGCGAAATGGTCCGGCTCGGGCGCGGACAGGCCGTCGGCGCGGGCGCGCGCGATGAGCGCCTTGCCGAGCGGATGCTCGGAGCGCAGCTCCGCCGAGGCGGCGGCGGCGAGTAAGTCGGCTGCATCGATCCCCTGGGCCGGCGTGACGGCCACGACCTCAGGCCGGCCGAAGGTCAGCGTGCCCGTCTTGTCGACCACCACGGTGTCGACCTTGCCGAGGATCTCGAGATGCACGCCGCCCTTGACGATGGCGCCGAGCCGGGCCGACCGGCCGATGCCGCCGAGGATCGCAAGCGGCGTTCCGGCGGCGATGCCGCAGGCGCCGGCGACGATGATCACCGAAATGGTCGAATAAAGATCGCGCGTGATCGCATAGGTGACGATGGCCGAGGCGATCGCAAAATAGACGAGATAGCCCGCCATGCGGTCGGCGAGACGCTGGACCGGCGCGCGCGAGCGTTCGGCGCGCTCGACCGCCTCGATGATCTTTCCGTAGCTCGTATCGCGTCCGATCCGCTCCGCGCGCACTTCGAGCGCGCCCGACTGGTTGATCGAGCCGGCGAAGATCGCAGCGCCTTCGGTCTTCTCCACCGGCATCGATTCGCCGGTGATGCGCGATTCATCGACAAAGCTGTGCCCCGAGATGACAGTCCCGTCGATCGGGATCCGCCCGCCGGGCGCTACGAGAATGGCGTCGCCCACTCCGAGCTCGTCCGCCGAGATCGTCGTCACCGCGCCCGTGCGGCGAACCGACACCTCGCGCGGCAGGAATTCGAGCAGATCGCGGATCGCCTTGCGACCGCGGCCGACGGTCATGCCTTCGAGCACCTCCGCCACGAGCACGAACAGGGTTATGACAAGCGCCGTGAAGAATTCGCCGATCGCCGCCGCCGCAACGATCGCGATCGTCATCGACAATTCCATCGTCATGCGGCGCTGCAGGATATTGGCAAAGGCTTCGCGCACAATCGGCCAGCCGCCGATCGCGAGCCCGGCGACGCCCAGCACGCTCACCGAGGGAAGCGGCTCCCAGACCCTGAACCATACCAGCGCGGCCGCAAGCGCCGTCAGCGCGATCCGCACGGCCTCCCGCCATTCGAACGGGTGATCATGGTCATGATGATGATCATCATGATCGTGGTCATGGTGATGGTCATGATCATGATTGCGATCGTGATCGTGATCGTGACGCGGCGCATGATCGTGCGCCCGGTGCCGATCGTGATCATGGGCCGCGGGCGCAACGGTTCGTTCCGCGGCATCATCGGCGAGAGTTTGCCGTGACGGGCCTTCGATAGTCATAACTATAGCCTTATTTGAGATAGGTCCGCACGACGTCGATCAACTCGCCCGCGCCTTCGGCGCGCTGCTCGCTGGTCAGCGCCGGGTCCGCGACATGATTGTCGATATGATCCTCGATGATCTCGGCAACGAGGCCGCCAAAGGCCCCGCGCACGCTCGCAACGAGTTGCAGGACCTTCGTGCAGCCCTGCTCCTCCTCAAGCGCGCGCTCGATCGCCTCGATTTGGCCGCGCAGCCTGCGAACCCGGTTGAGGAGCTTGGTCTTCTCCCGAATAGTGTGCGCCACCCTTTGCCTCCATGCCGACTCGAATATATACCCCCCTATAGTATATTGAGCAGAACTGCCATCCCGCGTTTCGACAGGTTCCGGAAACGCTGCGGGCCGGGGATGAGGAGAAGGGAAATGGCGGCCAGCCCGGCATTTTGCAGAATGCGTAATACCTTGGAATCCGGGCGACCTCACCTGTATAGACGGCTTATGGATATCTCGGCTCGATCGATCAGCAATGGCACCAACCGGAATGCAGGAGGCGCTTCCGCGGGTGATCCGCCCCGTTATGCGGCGATCAAACTAAGCATCCATGAGGCCGTGCGGCAGGGCCGGCTAAAACCCGGCGACCGTGTGCCTTCCGAATCGGAGCTGGTCGAACAATTCGAGGTCTCGCGGATGACCGCGAACCGGGCGCTGCGCGAACTGCAGGCGGCGGGCGTCATCGTCCGGCGGGCCGGGAGCGGTTCCTATATCGCCGAGCCGAAGCCCATCGGGCAGATGATCGAAATTCGAAACATCGCGGAGGAAATCCGGGAGCGCGGGCATGAGTATCGCGCGCGCGTCATCCAGAATATCGAGGAGCGGGCGACGTCGGAGACGGCCTCATTACTCGAAGTGCCGGTGGGAACGAAAATCTTCCACTCGATCATCGTTCACCATGAAGCGGAATTTCCGATCCAGCTCGAGGAGCGGCTCGTGCTGGCCTCGGTCGCCCCCGATTATGGCAAGCTCGACTTCACGCAGCTGACGCCGAACGAATATCTCACGCGCACCGCGCCGCTGGAACGCGTCGAGCACCGGGTCCGCGCGGCGATGCCCGACGAGCGTACGCGCCACATGCTCGGCCTCGTCGACGGGGAGCCGGTGCTGAGCATGACGCGGCGGACGTGGAGCGGCGGCCATCTGGTCTCGCACGCCCGGCTGACCCATCCCGGCTCGCGCTTCGAACTGTCCGCTGCGTTTTCGGTCGACGATCAGGCCTGACCCGCCTGCGGGCGCGGCGCCGTCTTTCGGCGGCGGCGCAACCAGCGAAAATCGGCGCGGCTGAAGCTCTTGAACAGGAGATAGAAACCCGTGCCCGAGAGCCAGAGTGCGCCGAAGGCGACGAAGATGATGAGCGGGTGATTGAAACTCGAGCGGTTGATGTAATCCATATTGTGGAGCATCCAGAAGAAGTCCCAGGTGCGCCACGTATCGCCGCGCATCACGAGGAAGCGCCCGGTGTCGAGCGAGACATAGGCGCTGCTGTTCTCCGCGTCGGCGAAATCGACGCGCCACATCGCCCCTTCATGATCGCGCGCCTCGAGGTTGGGCTTTGCCAGGACGCTCACCTTGCGGATCGGCGCCTCGTTCATCATCGCCGCGACATCGCGCGCCACCGTTTCGTCGACATCGACATCGGTGCCGGTCGTCGCATCGACAAGCCGGACGCCTTTCGCCGAGCGCACTTCGTAGACGGGGCGCATGCCGAGATCGCGAAGGACGACGCCCGTGACCGGCTCGCCCCGAGGCAGCGCCCCGACATTGAAATATTCGCCCTCGGGCAGGGGATGGGCGTGACTCATGCCGCCGCCGTGACCGCCGACCTTGTCCTTGTCGAGCAGCGCCATGACCGAGCCGCTGAGCGCCCAGAGCAGGAACTGGAGGCCGAGGATCAGGCCCACCCATTTGTGGATGCGCCGAAAGAAGAGCGGCGTGAACCGGATGCGCTTCATGCCTTTTTCCTCTTGCGGCGCGGGAAGGACCAGATGAGCAGCCAGGCGCCGCTCACCGCCATCGCAAAGGCGCTCCAGGTCGCGACGCGGAGAAGCGGATTGTTGACGTCGGTGCGCTCGTCATAATCCATGATGTGCAGCATCCAGGCAAAGTCGAAGACCCGCCACAGCGCATGGCGACGCGAAATCAGCTCGCCGGTTTGCGGCGAGAGATAGAGCGTCGGCCGGTTCCAGCCTTCGAACTCGACCTGCCAATAGGGCGGCTTGCGCGCCTGCATTTCCTGCGGCGCCTTCGTCAGCAGGCGGACCGAGACGATCTTTCCGTCGCCGGTATAGATGCGCCGCGCCTGTTCGCGGACCTGGGACTCGGTCAGCGCAGGCAGCGGCGCACCGGAGCGCGCGTCGAACAGGCGGGCTCCCTCGGGGCTTTCGGCGCGCCACACAGGCCGTCCGAAGAAGCGCTGCAGTCGCAGCTCGGACACCCCGGGAGAAGCGGCCACGATCGTCGATGGCGCGGCGAGGCCTGTAAGGTCGAACGGCTGCACGGTCGGAGAGCGCACCAGATCGTCACCGTGGATGATGTCGATATGGACGGCGACCATATACATGCCGGTCAGGGTCCAGAGCAGGGCCTGGACGCCGACCACCAGCGCGAGCCATTTATGGGTGCGCCGGATGACCAGCGGCCAGCGGATTGCCATGTTCGACGTCCTCAGAAGGCGGTACGGAAGCCGACATAGAAACGGCGCCCGAGCAAGTCATAGGTCATCGTGTCGGTGTTGGCATCGGTGAAGCTCTGGATATAGGGCGCCTTGCGATCGAAGATATTGTCGACCCCGAGTTGGAAGCGCGTCTTTTCGTCAACCTCGAAGGCGAGCTGGAGATTGTGATAAAAGACGTTCGGGGTGCTGTAACCGATCTCGCCGGGCGCGGCGTTGAAGTCAGTCGCCTTGCCGATCCACTGCGTCGACCAGGTGGCGCTGACCCCATCCTTCTCCGCGGTCAGCACGCCATAGCCGCGCCACTTCGGATAACCGCCATTGCCGCCGCCGATATAGCCGTCGAAATCGATCGGCGCGCCGCCGGGGAAAGGCAGGACGACATATTTGTTGAGATAGGTCAGGTTGACGTCGAGCGAGATGTTCACACTGCCGATGCCGCCCGCATAGACAAGCCCGAGGTCGAGGCCGTTCATTTCCTCGCGGCCGGTGTTGATCGGCTGCGCGGACAGGAAGGTGACTTCGCCGGTCAGCGGGCTGCGCGTGAAATCGTCGCAGAAAGGATGCGACAGGTTGGCGCTGGCGTAGCAAATGGCAAGCTTGGTCGAACCCGGGATGGCGCGGATCGCATCCTTGATCTTGATGTCGAACCAGTCGGCGGTCAGCGACAGGCCGGGAACCAGACCCTTGGGCGATATAACTGTCCCAACCGTCCACGTCGTCGAGCTTTCGGGCTGAAGATCCTCGTTGCCGCCAACGGTTGTCAGGATCGTCGTGCCGAGCTGGACATAGTTGGCCGGGACCCCCGAGGCCTGGCAGTTGGCAATGAGCGTCGCATTGCCGCTCGTCGCATAGCGTGAGCAGGGATCCGTCGTGGTGAGATTTCCTTCGGACACACCGCCGAACAGTTCGGGGACGTTCGGAATACGGAAGCCGGTGCCATATGTGCCGCGCAGCCGGAAACTATCGTTGATGACCCAGTCGAGGCTCGCCTTGTAGTTCCAGTCGCTGCCGAACAGGTCGTAGTTCGAATAGCGTACCGCGCCGCCAGCGGTCAGCGCCTGGAAGAAGGGTGTATCGGCAAGAATCGGCACGGACAGCTCGAGATAAGCTTCTTTTGCGATGCTGGTCCCCGAGATCGGGCTCTGCTGGTTGGTGTTGGCAATGCCGAGCACGGTCAGCGGGTCGGGATCGCGCCAGCCTTTTTCCTTGCGATAGACGACACCGGCCGCGAACGAGACAGCGCCCGCCGGAAGCTTGAACAGGTCGCCGTTGAGGTCGGCGGTGACCGTCGCGAGTTCGTTCCCGCCGCGGTCGCGCGAGGTGAACAGAATATAGTCGAGCACCTGCGGGGTCAGGTCGCCAAAACCGAGATAATCGCCACAAGGAATCGCTGCGCCCGGTGCCGGGCTGCAGACGCCGGTATTGATCGTATTCCGGACGCGCTCAAGATTGGCAATGTTGGTCGAACCGTCGACCGCGGTGTTGCGGCCGAAAGCGCCTGCAACTTCCCAGCCCCAGTTGTTCGACAGCTTGCCGCGCAGACCGAAAGTTCCCTGCCAGGTATCGGTTTCCTGGAAGAACTGGCGCGGCCCCGGCTCGGCGAGGCGGCGCTGGATAAGGACGATATTCTGTCCTGTCGGGTTGGTCGGGTTGCTCGCCGCAATCGACAGGTTGCGCAGCGTGCCCGGCGTCGCAATCTGGTTCGACTTACGGAAGGTGTAGAGGAACTCGCCGAATGCCTCGATATTGTCGGTGAGATCATAGTCCGCAAAAAAGGCGGTGCTGACGCGCTCGACCGGACTGACGGCGTTCAGAAACGGGCTCGAATTGAAATTATGCTTGGCCGCGCTGTACGGCTCGAAGAAGTTGCCGTTGCCGCCGGGCACCTGGTTGAAGTTGATCTGCTGCCCGTTCGGCAGCACGGCGCGGCCGCCGATCGTCGAGGCACTGTTGACGCACGACAGCTGACCGGGCGTCGTCTCGGCAAGCGAGCAGGGCGCGCGCGATGCCATGTTGACCGCCTTGGTCTTTTGATAGGTCACAGCTGCCATGAACCCGCCGCGGTCGTTCCGGATGCCCCAGATCAGGTCGGCGGTGAAGTCCGACCCGTCGCCCTTTTCGGTGATGCCCTGCCGAACACTGAGGCCAAGACCCTCATAATCGGTGCGGGTGACGAGGTTGACGACGCCGGCCATCGCGTCGGCGCCATAGATCGCCGAGGCGCCGTCCTTCAGCACGTCGGTGCGTGCGAGCGCGACCACCGGGATCATGTTGAGGTCGGGCGACGAGTTGGCACCGGTGCCGCCCGCGACGAGGCGGCGGCCGTTGAGCAGGACGAGCGTGCGCTTGATACCGAGGCCGCGAAGATTGACCTGCGCGGTGCCATATCCATTGTTCGCCCAATAGGCCGAGGTCTGGTTGCCGGCGAAACCGGCATTCGCCGGGAGACGCTGCAGCACCGTCTCGATGTTGACCACACCTGTGTTTTCGATCTGCTCCGCGGAAACCACTGTCGCGGGCCCGACGCCTGCAAGGTCCTGGCGCCGGATGCGCGAACCGGTCACGACGATATCGGATGCGTTCGTCGCATCCTCGGCCGTCGGTGCCTGCGCCGGGCCCTCGGACTGGGCAAAGGCGGGCGGGGCAAAGCTGGCAACCGCTGCGGCGCTGGCGAGCAAAAAAGTCCTGGTCAACATCGCGGAAACCCCCTGACGGTTGCTAATCGAGCGCAGAGAGCATCAACTGTATATACAGGTCAATAGGGATTTTCTCTTTTTTATCAATTATTTGATACAGTTTCACGCGGACGAAGATGGCATCTATAATACGCAGTGCAGCGCCCTACCCCTCAAAATTTGGAAAGAAAATTTCCCTCGGGCGCTTCGCCGCATCCGCGAGCGTTCGCTGGCGCAAATATTGTGGTAATCAAAAAAGGCGCAAGGGGTGCGCAGGAAGGAACTTTGGCCTTGCGGCACCGTTGCCCTGAGAGGCGGGGGGTGAAGGAGCCTGTCATGAAGATCGCATTGTCACTCGCCCTCGCCGGCCTGGTCGCCGGTACGCCCGTTCTCGCGCAAACCGGCGCGCAGGGCATGGACCATGGCCAAATGAATCATGCGGCAAAGGGCGAGAAGCCCGGGCCTGCCGCCGCCAATCCATTCTCCGATGCCGAAATGGACATGCATCGAAAGATGATGGCCGCCATCGGCACCGAGGCTGGCGAAACCTGGGTACGCAAGATGATCGAGCATCACCGCGGCGCGATTGAAATGGCGCGTATCGTGGAGAAGCATACGCAGGATCCGAAGGTGCGCCAGATGGCGACGAAGACGATCGAGCAGCAGAGCAGGGAAGTCGACGAGCTTCAGGCGTGGCTGCGCGAGAAGGGCAAGCGGACGCAATAAGCCGGGCAGAACTGCCGCTCGCGCCCGCGGACCGCAAGGCAAGCGTTCGAGCCCGCCATCTCACCGGAACCCGACGGCAACGCGCGTCGGGATCAATGCTGAAGGATTTGCTGCAGGAAAGCTTTCGCGCGGTCGCTGGCCGGGCGCGAGAAGAAGCTGACCGGACTGGCCTGTTCGAGGATGGAACCCTGGTCCATGAAAATGATTCGGTCGGCCACTTCGCGCGCAAATCCCATCTCGTGAGTGACGCAAACCATCGTTCGCCCCTCGCCTGCCAGCGCGGTCATCACGTCGAGAACTTCCTTTATCATTTCCGGATCGAGGGCAGAGGTGGGTTCGTCGAAGAGAAGAATGCGCGGCTCCATCGCCAAGGCGCGGGCGATGGCTGCCCGTTGCTGCTGTCCGCCGGAAAGCTGCCCCGGATATTTTTTCGCCTGGTCGGCAATCCGGACCTTTTCCAGATAGGTCATCGCTCTCGCCTCCGCCTCCCTGGGCGCGGCGCCCCCGACCAGAACGGGTGCGAGAACGCAATTTTCGAGAATCGTCAGATGCGGAAAAAGATTGAACTGCTGAAAGACCATGCCGACGGCGCGAAGCGCGGGCCCGGCGTTCCCGGCTGCGCCCGCAACATCCACTCCCTCGATCAAGACCGTGCCTGAGTCGGGCGTCTCGAGCAGGTTCATGCAGCGGATGAGCGTCGATTTTCCCGAACCCGAGGGCCCGCACACAACGACGCGCTCGCGCGGCGCGATTTCAAGATCGATGCCGCGCAGCGCATGATAGTCGCCGTAATATTTCTCGACGCCCTGCATATGGATGGCCGCGATCGACGCCGCATCGGTCACCGTGCCTGCCCCCGATTGCGAAGATCACGCACGCGCGCGAAGGCGGCGGCCAGGTCGGCGATCAGGTCATCCGGCTCCTCGAGTCCCGCATGGACGCGGATCAGCGCTCCCTCGCCCTCCCCGTTCGGAAAGGCTCGCACCGGGGCGGGCCATGCCGGAACCGCGAGGCTTTCAAAGCCGCCCCAGCTCGAACCAAGCTGGAAGAGCGACATGGAATTGAAGATTGCGCTCGTCTCGGCAGGGGTCAGGCGATCGAGCTGGACGCCGAACAGGCCCGAGGCACCGGTGAAGTCGCGCTTCCAGATTGCGTGCCCCGGATCCGACGGATGCCCTGGATAGCGGATGGCTACCACTTCGGGCTGTTGCAAGAACCACGCGATAAGCCGGGCTGCGGTCTGCTGGTGCCGATCGAGCCGGGCGGCAAGCGTCCGGATACCGCGATGGACGAGGTAGCAATTGTCGGGACTGGCACAATTTCCCCATCGCGCCGCTGCGTCCTTGAGCTGGCGGTAGACGCGCTCGCTTGCCGCCGTCATGGTGCCGAGCAGGCAGTCGGAATGCCCGGAGAGATATTTGGTTGCCGAGGCAATCGAGATATCGACCCCATGATCGAGGGGCTTGAAGAAGAGCGGGGTCGCCCATGTATTGTCGATCGCCGTCAGGATGTCGCGGTCGCGCGCGGCGGCGGCGATCGCGGGGACGTCGATCATGTCGAAGGTCTGCGAACCCGGGCTTTCCATATAGACGAGGCGGGTGTTCGGCCGGAAGAGCTCGGCGATTCCGCTTCCGATGTCTGGCGAATAATATTCGACGTCGACGCCGAAGCGCGCGGTCACATCGGTCAGGAATTTGCGCGTCGGACCGTAGACGCAATCGGACACCAATATGTGGTCGCCGTTTGCGGCAAAGGCGGTGAGCGTCAGCGCGATCGCGCTCGTGCCCGACGAGGTGATAACCGTTGCATGGCCGCGCTCGAGTTCGGTCACGGCCGCGGCAAGCGCGAAGGTCGTGCGCGTTCCATAGAGGCCGTAAATGACCTCGTCATAGAGACCCTTGTGACGGTCCATATAGGCTTCGACGCTGTCGTAGACGATCGTCGAGGCCCGATCGACCGGGGGGTTGATGACGCCCGCCTGATCGCGCGGTGCCGGCCCCGCATGCACGACCAGCGTTGGGTCGTGCCGCTGCGGCGTGGCCGCGCGGTGGTCGGTGCGGTGGTTTCTATCCTGCATGGTTTAACTTTCGTTCGATTTTCAGACTGAGCCGGGAGAGGGAGAAGCAGAGGCAAAAGAAGATGGTCGCGGTGAAGAGATAGGCTTCGGCGAAATAGGGGCGCCACTCGGCCTCGAGGTACGAGAGGCGCGTCGTCTGCAGGAGGTCGAACACCCCCACGATGAGCACGAGCGTCGTATTCTTCACCTCGCTGATCGAGGTGTTCACGAGCCCCGGCACGCTGACCTTGAGCGCTTGCGGCAATATGACGCGGCGGCGCGCCTGCCATTTGCCGAGCCCGAGCGCCTGCGCCGCCTCGAACTGACCCCGGGGGACGGCGAGCAGGCCGCCGCGGATCACCTCCGCCATATAGGCCGCGGTAAAAAAGATAAGTGCGAGCTGGACGCGAGGCAGGCTGTCGATCGTGAGCCAGGAGGGTACGAACAGCGGGAACATGATGGCGGCGAGAAAGAGGACGCCGATCAGCGGGGTGCCGCGAATGCCCTCGATGAAGGCGATACTTGGCCAGCGGGCCCGCCGCCTCGACGACCGCCGCGCGAAGGCGAGCAGGACCGCGATCGGAAAGCCGCCGACCACCGCAAGGCTTGCGAGGAGCAAGGTGACCGGCAGCCCGCTCCATTTCTCCATCGGTACCGGATCGAGTCCTGCAAGGCCGCCGCTGAGAAGAATCGTCGCGAGACCAATGCCGCCGAGCCAGAGAAGACCGAGCCCCGCGCGCCAGAAACGTGGCACGAAGGAGAAAGCGAGGCAAAGCAGGAGGGTCCCCGCGGCCAGTGCGGCGCGCCACTGTTCGGCCTCGGGATAGGTGCCGAACAGGATGAGCCGGGCATTTTCGCGCAGGAAGGGCCAGCAGGCACCGTCCCGCAGCCGGCATTCGGGGGCGCCGCCGGAGAAGGTCGCGTCGAGCCAGATCCAGCGAAGCCCCTGAGCCGCGGCGACCGCAAGGACCGCGACCACCGAGACGGTCAGTAGCGCCTGGCCCGGCGTTCCGAACAGGTGGCGCCGCGCCCAGCCGAGCCACGCGGCGGGCACATGCAATGGCAGCGCCGCAACGGCCGTGCCGCGGCTGTCACGTCCCGGTTGCCCTGCGACGCTCCAGCCGAAGCGCCGCGCGTACAGGCTCGTCGCATAGGAGAGGAGGAGCGACAGCGACAAAAAGGTCAGCACGATCAATCCGACCCCTTCGATCGCCTGTCCGGTCTGGCTGATGATCGTGTCGGCCACCGATACGAATTCGGGATATCCGATCGCGACGCCGAGCGAGCTGTTCTTGATCGTGTTGAGATGCCAGCTTGTCGTTGGCGGGATCGCGAGACGGGTAGCCTGCGGCAGGAGGATGCGTCGCATCGCTTGCCGCGGCGTTAGACCAAGCGCCTTCGCCGCCTCGCGCTGTCCGGCGGGCACGGCCAGGACGGCGCCGCGGAAAATCTCGGCGAGATAGGCCGAAGCATAAATCGAAAGGCCGATGACGAGCGCCAGAAACTCGGTCGACCAGGTGAGGCCGCCCGCCACTCCGAAGCGCCCGCCGCGCGGAAGGTCGACGGTTCCCGCGAACAACAGCACGAGCAACCCGGCAGCGGCGGCCCCGGAGACGAGGCGACGACGCGGCGCGCGGCGAACAGCGGCATGCAGCAACACGGCGCCGAGCAACAGGGCAGCCGCGAGGGCAAGCAGGCCCGATCCGGCGAGCGTGAGCGAGGGGAGATGCAGGCCGCGATTGTCGAGGCCGATCGGACCGGTTGCGTCCTGTCCGGGTAGGCCAAAGAGCAACGCGGCATACCAGACAAACATCTGGAGAAGCAGCGGGATATTGCGGACAAGCTCGATGTAAACCCCCGAAAGGCGCACGAGGAGCCAGTTCGATGATAGTCGTGCGGCGCAGACAGCAAGACCGAGCAGCGTCGACAGGAGAATTCCGAGTGCAGCGACGAGCAGCGTATTGAGCAGTCCCGCGACGAGCGCTGCGGCATAGGAACTGTCGGGCGCATAATCGATCAGGGTCTCGCCGATCGCGAATCCGGCGCGATCGGACAAAAAGCCGAATCCGGTGCGGATATTCCGCTCGTTGAGACTGTCGCCGAGAGCGGCCAGCACGGCATAAGCGGCGACCGCTCCCGAAGCGGCGAGAAGCCACGGCAGCGTGATCGACCCGAGCCTCGATGCCGGTCTCATCGCATCGGCAGCGGGTAGATCAGCCCGCCGTCCCGGTAGAGCCGGTTCTGTCCACGATCGACACCGAGCGGCGTGATGTGCCGTGCGAAGATCTCGCCATAATTGCCGGTAGCGCTAATCGCCCGGTAGGCCCAATCGTCATCAAGGCCGAGCGACTTTCCGAACCCGGGAAGGCCGCCAAGCATCTTTCGAACCTCGGGGTCGCGCGAATCCGCGCGCATTCGAGCGGCATTCTCGCGTGTGACTCCCATTTCCTCAGCGGCAAATAGCGCATTCAGCACCCATTTGTTGATCTCGTTCCATTGTTCGTCGTCGCTGCGGACGACGGGGCCGACGGGTTCCTTCGTGAGCAGTTCGGGCAAGACAAGATAATCGTCGGGGTTATCGGCATCGGCGAGACGGATCACGGTGAGCGTGAAGGCGTCGGTCGTCATCGCGTCGCACCGCCCCGCGAAAAAGGCGAGCTTGGCCTCTTCCGGATTCTCGAACACGACCGAGTGGAAAGTCATGCGCTTGCGCGCGAAATAATCGGCGGTGTTACGTTCGGCGGTCGTACCCTTGGTGATGCAGATCGATGCGCCGTCGAGATCCGCTGCCGTCGTCACCCCGGAACGTTTCGGAACGAGGAAGCTCTGGCCATCATAATACATGATGCCCACGAAATTGACGCCGAGATCGGTGTCGCGCGTCAACGTCCAGGTGGTCGTGCGCGACAGGACATCGGCCTCGCCGGTCTGCACGATGGTGAAGCGCTTGTTCGACGCGACGGGCATGAACTTGGCCTTGCGGGCATCGCCGAGCACCGCGGCGGCGAGGGCGCGGCAATAGTCCGCGAAAAAGCCCTGCCACCGCCCGCGCTGGTCGAGATAGGACATGCCGAGCTGTCCGGTGTGAATTGCGCAATTGATCGTGCCGCGTGCCCGGACGCGCGCGAGCGTCGATCCCTGCGCCACGTCCTTGCGCACACTTTCGGCTTCTGCGCCGGGTTCCGCCGCGCATCCGCCGGCAAGCAGCGTGGCCAGTCCGACCAGGGCCAGATGCCAATGGCGGGATGCCTGCCTCCTATTCCTAAATGCAGCTTTTTGCACTAAGGCCATAAGAGATCGATATAAGGAGACCATGAAATGAACCTGCGGCATCTTGAAGCCTTTCGGGCGGTCATGCTGTCGGGATCGGTGACGCAGGCGGCGCAATCGCTCAACCTGTCGCAGCCCGCGGTCAGCAAGATGCTCGCCGACCTCGAGCATCAACTCGGCTTCCAGCTTTTCCTTCGCTCGCGCGGCAGTGCGCTGACCGTCACGCCCGAGGCCGACGCTTTCTTCTACGAGGTGGAGCGAAGCTTTTCGGGCATCGCGGCGCTGAAACGCGTCGCCGAGGATATTCGCAACATGGCGACGGGCACCCTCAGGATCGCGGCGCTTCCCGCTCTTGCCGTCAGCTTTCTCCCGCGTGTTATCGCTGCGTTTCGCGAACGCCACCCCGGCGTCACGGTCCAGCTCCAGACGCGCAGTTCGTCGACCGTGCGGCAGTGGATGGCGAACCAGCAGTTCGACATCGGCCTCGCGACGCCGGCGCGCGAGTTGCCGGGTATAACGATGGAGCGCTTCCTCCGCTGTGCAGGCGCATGCGTCCTTCCGGCCGGACACCGCCTCTCGTCGAAGGAGGTAATCCGTCCGGCAGATCTGTCCGGCGAACCCTTCATTTCGCTCGGGATGGAGGACGGTGTCCGCCATCGGATCGACCGGGTGTTCGAGGATGCGGGAGTGCACCGCGACATGGTCATCGAAACGCAATATGCCATGACGATCTGCGCGCTCGTCATGCAGGGGGTCGGCTGCTCGATCCTCAATCCGGTGACCGCCGCTGACTTTGGTGAGCGGGGACTGATCGTCCGCGATTTCGTTCCGGAAATTCATTTCGAATATATGCTCTTTACGCCGATGCTGCGCCCGATGTCGCAAGTCGCCGAGGCGTTCATCGCGATGCTCAAGGCGCAGCGCGACCGGATGTTCCCCGCCGCTGCATGAGGGCGATGGCCGGGCGGGTGCTCCGGCATCCGGTGCCCCGTCAGAAGGACGCGGTCGCGCGGACGTACCAGAAGCCGCCGTTGAACCCGGTGGGCGCGAAGCGCATGTAGCGGATCCCGTTGTTGATCTGCGACTGCCGCGCCTCGACGTCGGGATAATTGTCGAAGATATTCTCGCCGCCGACCGCGAGTTTGAGCATGTCGGTCAGGCGGTACGACAATTCGAGATCGACGAGCAGCTCGGCGCCGCCCGTCTGGTCGGCCGCCGGTGCCGCGCCATAATCGGTCCATTTGCCATAATAGTTGGCGCGGGTGATGAGGCCGAAGCGGCCGCTCTCCCAGTTGAAGGACGCATTGCCTTTCCATTTCGGCACGAATCCCTCGAGTTCGAGCAGGCGCTCGCGGTCGGCGGTGATCACCGGCGATGCCTTGATGACGTCGGTCTTGGTGTAGTTTCCGTTGAGCCCGAAACTCGCCTTGCCACCGCCAAGGTCGAAACCGACCGTCAGCACGGCATCGACACCCTGGGTGCGGCTGTCGAAGGAGTTGGTGAAGAAGCTCAATTGTTCGAAGGAATCGCCGCCCGGGATGCCGAGCGCGGCAAGTTGCGCGCGCTGCGCTGCAGTCAGGGTGAAATTGCCCGAGACCGCGATCCGGTCCTTCACCTTGATGTTGAAATAGTCGAGCGTGAAGGTGATGCGGTTCGATGGCTTCAGCACAAAGCCGCCGGCGACGTTGAACGAGGACTCCGGCCGAAGCGGGGTCGCGCCGAAGAAGACCGCGACCGGATTGTTCGGCGCGACGATCCCCGAGGTGAGGGGCGCACCGGTGAGCGAGTCGATGTTGGTCTGAACCTGCGACGCGTTCGACTGGCCGGGGGTCGGCGCCCGGAAGCCCGTATTCACCGAACCGCGGATAGCGAACAGCTCCGAGAAATCGTAGCGGGCGTTGACCTTCCAGGTGAATTTCGAACCGAAGTCCGAATAATCCTCGTAGCGTCCGGCGAGGCCGAATTGGAGTGCGTCGGTGAGGTTGCCCTCGAGCGACCCATAGGCCGCCCAGTTGGTGCGCGAGAATTCACCCGCCTGGATCGGGCTGAAACCGGGGAACCCGTTCGAGCCGACCGGCAGTCCGACGCGCCGGCCCGTGTCCGGATCGATCAACGATGCGAAGGGACCGACTTGCCACGAGGCAAGGTCGCCGACGCTGATCTCATATGTCTCGCGGCGACGCTCGAGACCGCCGGCGAGCGTCAGCGGGGCCGAGGTGCCGATTTCGATCGGATAGGTGAGGTCGAGATTGAAGGCGAGTTCGCGCTGTTCGAGTTCGCCGGGCTTGAACGAGGTCGGAGAGTCGGGCCCAAGCGAAGGGTTGACCGTGTTGAAGATCCGGTACGCGGCATGGTTCTGGCCATAAGTCGCGCTGACGTCATAGGTCAGCCCCGAGGAGAGTTCGCCCTTGAGGCCCGCCGCGAGGGAAGCATCGGTGACCGTCGCACCGAACTGGGGCGTGAAGCCGCCGGGGAAGCGGTCGCGAAAGCTGAACCGCGCGCCGCCCGGCGTGTTCGTCAGCGGAACCGATGTCGAGAGAAAGCTGCTGTCGGGATGGCGATAGAAGAACGCCGTGGTGCCGCGGCTCCAGCTGTAGTTGCCGAAACCATAAACTTCCATCGCATCGGAAAGTTCAAGTCCGGTGTTGACGAAGATACGGGCCGCCTCGGCTTCGGGATTGCCCCAACGCTGCGCCGGGACCGGTACGCCATCTACGCCGCGGTCGATGAGCGCCTGCGCGTCGGGGCGCTGGAAACCGCGCGATGTCGTCGCCGAGTTTACATATTCGCCGGAGATATTGACGAAACCGGCGTCGGTGAGCGGCAGGCCGATATTTCCCTGGACGAGGAAATCCTCGCCGTCCCCGTCATAGAATTGGCCGTAGCGCGCGATCAGCAGGCCGCCTTCGCGGTCGCGGCGCAGACCGAAATTCAGCACGCCGGCGATTGCGTCCGACCCGTAGAGAGCCGAGGCCCCGTCGCGGAGCACCTCTAGCTGGCCGATCGCGATCGAGGGAATAGCCGAGAGGTCGGCACCCTGCGAACCCCGGATATATGGGATGTTCGTAAACTGCACTGTCGCCCCGCGATGCCGACGCTTGCCGTTGACGAGGACGAGCGTCTGGTCGGGCGGCAGGCCGCGAAGCGAAAATGGCCTGGTGAATACCGCGCCGTCGTTGCTGACCAGCCGTTGCACGTTGAGGGAAGGAACCTCGGTGCGCAAAAGGTCGGTCATGTCTGCCGTGCCCTTGTCGAGCAGGTCCGACCCCGTGATGATGTCGATCGGCTGCGCCGAATCCGCTGCCTTCAGATCGTTCCGCCGCGTTCCGGTCACGACGATATCATCCTGACCGGCGCCCGGCGTCCCGACACCGGAATCACTCTGCGCGAAGACGGGCACGGCCGACAAGGCACCCAGTGCGGCGATCATCGAACCACTTGTGCGCAAAATTTTCTGCATGCGTCCCCTCCGTATCGTGCAAGCTCGGGCTTCGATTTTCGGGGTTATCGACGGATTCGCACGCGCGCCAGAAATAATCACGTCTTATTGGAATAAACGAGAGGGCTATTACATTTGGTTATGACTTCGGCGACCGGAAATCCGCGTGGGCCGGCGCGCAATGTCGCCTCTGTCCCTGCCCAGCACAGGACGCATGACCGTCAAGCGGCGAAGGGATGAACCTGGCCCTTTGCGCCGAAGGCCAACACCTTGAACGGGTCGACGGCGCCATCGGGCATCTCCATACCAGGCGAGCCGCGCGGCATTCCGGGGACCGCGATCCCCAGAATGTCACGAGGCCGGTCGGCGACCAGCTTTGCGACATGCTCCATCGGAACGTGCCCCTCGATCGCGTAGCCGGCCACGATCGCGGTGTGACAGGATGCAAGCTCCTCGGGGACTTTGTAGCGCCGCTTGATTGCCGCCATGTCGCCTCGGTTTTCGACGGTAACCAGGTAGCCCGCCTTGCGGGCGATATCCGCCCATGCTTCGCAGCATCCGCACTCGGGATCGCGGTAGACGAGCATGCGCTTTGTGTCGTCGGTCGCCTTCGGCACACCGGCGCCGCCAGCTTCCTTCTCCGCCGTCGCAGGCGCCGATCGGGCGTTGCATCCCGCGAGCGCGATGCCCGAGCCGATCGCGAGCAGGCCGAGGAGACGGCGGCGGGTTACAGGTGATGTCACGTCATTTCCTTGCGAGGATGGATTTCATCTGGGCGATTTCGGCCGCCTGCGACCGGATGATGTCGCCGCAGAGCCGGCGGAGCTCGGCATCCTTGAGCGAGGCCTGTTCGCACATGAGGATCGCGCCCGAATGATGCGGGATCATCGAGCGGATAAAGGCGGTATCGCCGATGGTCGTCTGCGTGCGGATCAGCGCGAAGCTCCCGAAGAAGGCGACCGCCGCGCCGACGAGGAGCAGGGTATTGAGACGCCTCGAGGGAAACATGTCGCGCATCGCCACGATCATCAGCACCACCATCGGCGAGACCATCATCAGCGTCATATAGACCATGTTGAGATTGTTGTAGAAGCTCGACAGGCGATCGATCATCACGAACATCACCAGATACATGATGACGGCGCTGACGATCGTCTGCAGCGCAAGGCTGCGATAAGCTGGTTTCACGGCTCTTCTCCTCGACGTGGTGCCACCCCGCGACGACTTCTAGAACCAGGCGCGCACCCCCATCACGAAGCTGACGCCATTCGCATCCTCGCCGACGGCGCGCGCGAAGCGGGCGGTGTCGCCGAACTTGCGGGCCCATTCGACGCCGACATAGGGCGCGAATTCCTTGACGATCTCGTACCGGAGGCGAAGGCCGAGCTCGAGGTCCGACAGGCCCGAACCGGTTCCCGTCTCGGGGACGTCCTGCAAGGCGAAATTGACCTCGGCCATCGGCTGAAGGATCAGCTTCTGGGTAATCCGCTGGTCGTAATAACCCTCGAGCCGCGCGAGCAGGTCGCCCTTGTTCGACAGGAACAGGGCGCCCTCGGCCTCGAACCAATAAGGCGCGAGTCCCTCGAAACCGACCGTCGCATAGGTACGATCGGGGCCGGGCCCAAGGTCCTGGCGGACACCCGCCTGAAGGTTGAAATAGGGGCCGATGGCGCGGCTGTAGAGCGCTTGCAGCTCGGCGCTTTCGATGCCTTCGCCGAACACGCCCTCGCCTTCGCTTTTGATCGTCAGCCGGTTGATGTCGCCCCCATACCAGGCTTCGCCGTCCCAACGGAAACCGTCGCGGCCCTTCCGCGCCTGATATTCGGCGAGGTTGAAGCTGATGAAGGCGATCGTCTGTCCGCCGTTCTCGACCATCATTTCGTGGCGCGAACGATCCATCTCGGCCGCGGGGTAGATGCGGTCCGCATACCAGGTGCCGGGAGGGGCCGGCGCCGTGGCGTCGCCCGGTGGCAAGTCGGTGCCGCTTTTGCCGGCCATATCGTCCATCGTGCCCGCATCGCCAGCGCCGGTCTTGGGCGTGCAATGGCCCATGCGGGCATGCTCGGGCGGACAATCGGGATCGCTCGCCGATGTGCCATGCTCCATGGCCTCCATGCCGGGCGCGTCGTCGCCGGGCGCAGTCGCCGCGCCGTCGGGTTCGAGCGTGCAGTGACCCATGGCGGCATGTTCGGGCGTGCAAGCGGGAGCTTGGTTGCCCTCGTCCATTCCCGGCATGGCGCCATGGTCCATCGTCTCCATGGACCCGGCATCGGTTTCGGGCCCAGGGGCGGGCGACGGTGCGGGGGTCGGTGCAGGGGCCGGCGTCGGAGTCGGCGCGGGCGCCGGAGCGCTGCCGTGCATCGAGTGATCCATCGACTGGGCCGCGGCCGGTGCCGCGAACAGGATCGGCGCGATGCCGGCGAGAAGACGGGCAAGGCGGCTCATTGCGCCTCTCCCTTCGGCCGGACGCTCACGACGCGCATCATCCCTGCGTGCATGTGATAGAGAAGGTGGCAGTGAAACGCCCAGTCGCCGACCGCGTCGGCGGTGAAGTCGAAGCTCGCAGTGCCACCGGGCTGAACGAGCACGGTGTGCTTGCGGGGCGAGCGGTCGCCCTTGCCCGTCACCAGCTCGAAGAAATGGCCGTGCAGGTGGATGGGATGGCTCATCATCGAATCGTTGATGAGATTGATCCGTACCCGCTCGCCTTCGATGAAGGGGATGGGTTCGTGATGGTCCGACATCTTCATCCCGTCGAACGACCACATGAAGCGTTCCATATTGCCGGTCAGGTGGATGTCGAGCGACCGTTCGGCCGCCCGCACGTCTGGGTTGCGTTCGAGTGCGACGAGATCGTGATAGGTCAGCACCTTGTGCCCGACATTCTCGAGGCCCTGCCCCGGCTCGCCCATCCGGTCGACCGGCATGGGGGAGATCGTCTGCACGCCCGGATCGCGCTTGACCTGCGGCGCGACGTCGAAGTCGCGCATACTGTGCTGCATACCGCCCGACCCATGATCCATACCGGCCATGCCGCCCGCCGCGCCGGCCGGCGTGCAATGGCCCATTTTCGCATGCTCGGGGGGACAGGACGGATCGCTGGCGGGCATGGGCATCGCCGCCATGTCGCCGCCACCCGAATGGTCCATGCCTGCCATCGAGCCGCCCGACATGTCCATGTCGCCCATGCCCATGTCCTTCATCGTGGCGAGCGGACGTTCGCGAAGCGGCGGAACTTCCGCGACCATTCCGGCGCGCGGCGCGAGGGTCGCGCGTCCCATGCCCGAGCGGTCATTGGCTTCGGCAACGAGCGTATAGGCGCGGTCATCGACGGGGGTGACGATCACATCATAGGTTTCGGCGACCCCGATCTGGAACTCGTCGATGTCGGTCGGAACGACGTTGAGGCCGTCGGCCTGCACTACCGTCATCCGGAGGCCGGGAATACGGACGTTGAAAATCGTCATCGCCGATGCGTTGATGATGCGGAGCCGCACGCGTTCGCCGGGTGCGAACAGCGCGGTCCAATTGTCGCGCGGGCCATGCCCGTTGACGAGGAAGCTGTAGGTCGATCCGTTGACGTCGGCGATGTCGGTCGGGTCCATCCGCATCTTGCCCCACTCGATGCGATCCTTCAGCGGCTGGTCCTTGCCCGCGAGCAGGCCCGACAGCGTCTGGCGCTGCATGTTGAAGTGACCCGGATTGACCTTGAGCTTGCGGAAGATCGCCTCGGGCGAGAGCTGGCTATGGTCCGACAGCACGACGACATGCTCGCGGTCAAAGGCGATCGGGTCGGCGCCCGCCGGGTCGATGACGATCGGCCCATAGTGGCCGAGCTGCTCCTGAAGCCCCGAATGACTATGATACCAGTAAGTGCCTGACTGAACGACCGGGAATTCGTAAACGAAAGTCGACCTGGGCTTGATCCCCGGGAAACTGACGCCGGGCACGCCGTCCATGTGGAAGGGGAGGATGAGGCCGTGCCAGTGGATCGAGCTGTCTTCGTCGAGATCGTTGACGACGGTCAGGCGCGCAATCTGCCCTTCCTTCAGCCGGACGAGCGGCGCCGGCACGGTGCCGTTGATGCCGATCGCCCGGCTCAACTTGCCATCGATCCGCATCGTCTGACGCGCAATGCGCAAGCGAATGTCGTTGCCCGATACGGTTGGCAGCGGCGCGGTAATGCCTTGCGACACGGGCTGGGCCCATGCCGGGAACCATGAGGACATCGCCGCGGCGGCGCCTCCGCCCAACGCTGCGCTGACGAACCGACGCCTTTCGATCTGCATATCATTCCCGGCCATTAGAGGTGATCCTTTTTAGCTATACGCAGGCCGAGCCGATGTCCCTCAACAAAAATCGTCCGTGGGGAACGGTTGCGCGCGCCTAAGCGCGAAGGGTCAACGCTGCGCGGATAGGGAAGTTGCCGCGAGATGTTCCCTGAGCCGCGTGCGGGCGTGGTAGAGCCGCATCTCGACGGTCTTTTCGCTGACTTGCAGCATATCGGCCGTCTCGGCCTGACCGATCTCGTCGACGCCGCGCAGCAGCAGCACTTCGCGCAATTTTTGCGGCAACTGATCGATCGCGGCGCGAACCCGCGCCAATTCTTCTTTGTCGGTCGCCACGATGTCGGGCGGCGGGCCGTCGGCCGCGACATGGTGGGCGCTTTCGAGCGGAAGCGCGCGCGCGAAAAAGGCGCGCACCTTGCGCCGCCTCGCCCAGTCGCGGCACTTGTTGAGCGCGATGCGGGCAACCCACACGCGAAACGGCCGGTCCCCGTCGTAGCGATCGATCGCCGCGAAGCTGGCAATGAAGCTTTCCTGGGTCAGGTCCATCGCTTCGTCGGCGTCGCCGATCTGCTTCACGACGAGGCGGTAAATGCCGGCCTTATGGCGCCTCAGAAGTTCGCGAAACGCATCGTCGCGGTTCGCGCGGGCAAGGAGCGCCAATTCCCGATCGGCAAGCTGCGACAGGTCGGCGCTCACCGCGCGTCGGCGGTCAGCGCCTTGACCACGCTCCGGTCGAACGTCTCGGCCTGCTGGGACGTGAGAACCTCCCGCATGGCGAAAAGATGCTGAAGCGTTTCCTTCTGCAATGTCCCCATCACCTTATGGGTATGGTCGACCGCCTCGGTGACGCGCGGCCCATAGCCATGTTCCGCCTCGATCGCCTGGGCAAGGCGCACATTGGCAGCGCGCATCTCATTCTCGAGGGCGCGCCGACGACCGACGAATTGGGCTTCGATCCGTTCGAGCTCGTCCTCCTGCGCTTGCGTCAGGTCGAGCTGCCCGTGGAGCAGCGCATGGAGTTCGGTTTCGCTCGCCCTGGGCGCGTCCGACACCGCGCGGCCGACGAATATCCCGGCCAAGGCGGCGGCAAACGCAATGAGGCCCACGAGCAGCAGGCGGCGCGATGTCATGATTATTGTGTATCCAGCAGCGTCGATGGGGCGAGCGCACTTACGGGGCCGAAGGGGCTGAGCGGGCTGGCCGCGACGGCGGTCTGCGGGATCGCACTCCCGACGACCGCGCCCGTGCCCAGCGAAACGAAAGCGGCGAGCGCCATGAGCCGGCGCGTTGCCACCGCCTCGCGGCGGCACACCGCCAGCCCGGACATGATCCGGTCGTCGAGCGCGTCGAAGGCTTGCGGAAGTTCGATCGCTCTCAGGATATGAAGCTCGTCATTCATCGGTCGTCTCGTCAAAGCTTGTCATCGTTGTACATATACGCACCGGAACGCCGTACCCCTCATTACAAATTTTTGAGGGCCGCACCGCTGGATTGCGTATTAGCAGAACAGACCCGCAATGATGAGGTGTTTCAATGTTCAAGTCTCTTCTCCCCTCGGCAGCGGCCGCCGTTGCCATGCTTCTCGCCCCCGCAGCGGCCAGCGCGCACACCAAGCTCGTCGGCTCGACCCCGGCGGCCAATTCGACGGCCTCGAAGGTCACATCGGTCGATCTGAAGTTCAACGAAAAGATCGTCGCCTCGACGCTCAAGACCGAGTTCGTCATGACCGGAATGCCGGGAATGGCCAATCACGCGCCGATGAAGGTGCCTTACTCGTCGATGATGGGCAAGGACGGCAAGTCGGCGATGCTGATGTTCAAGCGTCCGCTCACGCCCGGCACCTACAAGGTGAAGTGGTCGGCGGCGGGTGCCGACACGCACCGCATGGGCAGCGAATTCAGCTTCACCGTCAAGTAAGGCGGTGAGCGATCCCGTTCTGATCGGCATCAGGTTCGCGCTCTACGCGGACCTGATGCTGATTGCCGGCCTTGCGGCCTTTCCCCTTTACGCGCTCACAAGGCGCGAGCGCCGCGAGCGCCAGCCACTCGAAACACTCTGGCGCGCCCAGCGATGGCTCTGCGCGGCCGGACTCCTGCTTTCGGCGCTTGGAATGGCCGTCCTCGCGGCATCGATGCAAGGCGTCGCCCTCCTGTCCCTTGAATATCAGCCATTCCGGGAGCTGGTCCGCGAGACCGAGGTCGGCACCGCGTGGATCTATCGCAGCGCAGCGCTGCTGGTCGCTCTGATCGCGGCGTTCTGGCTGCCGCGCTGGCCGACGCTGGCGGCAACGGTGGTTGCCGCGGCGGGGGCCGTGGCTGTCGCAACGCTGGTCTGGTCCGGCCATGCCGGCGCGACCGAAGGCGCGGCGGGTACGCTTCACCGCGCCAGCGACATCTTGCACCTGATCGCGGCGGCGGTCTGGATCGGCGCGATCGGTGCTTTCCTTACCCTGATCTCATCCCGATGCCTCCGAGAATGGCCGGGCGGACTTCGAATCGTGGCGCGGAGTCTCGATCAATTTTCGCGCGTGGGCACGATCTGCGTGCTCGTTATCGCCGCCACCGGGCTCATCAATAGCCAGATGATCGTCGGCGCAGAGAATCTTGGCCGGTCTCTCGGGTCGCCCTATGGACAATTGCTCCTCGCCAAGCTGGCGCTGTTTGGACTAATGCTTGCGCTCGCGGCCGCCAATCGCTGGCGACTGACGCCTGCGGTCGCGGCGGCGGCGGCAGGCGACGATCTCGAAAGCGTCGATTCTGATCCAGATGCAGCGCTCGCAGCAATGCGCAGGAGCCTGATCATCGAGGCATCGGCCGCGCTTGCCATACTGGCGCTGGTTGCCTGGTTTGGGACGCTCGAACCGTTCGTGGTCGCCGATCCGGTTTGATGCCCAACGCCGCCCCATGGTCGGGTTCGATCATGCTCGGGACCGGCTGGGCATTGATTGATGCGCGCATCGGGACCAGCCGTCCCCACTGCCATGTGGCGCATCAGATAAGCTTCGCCGTCGAACGCGACCTCGAAATTTCCGGCGACGCGGACTTGATAGTTCCTGTCGGGCAAGCCGTCGCTATAGCGTCGCATGTCCGGCACCGCTTGGGGCCTCCGGGTGCCATGGTGCGGTCGGTCTATCTCGATCCGCTTTTTCGTGCCGATGCGCGCCTGTCCGCCGGATCGGGGACTATCCTGTTGACGCCGGTGGAGTTGGCCGGCCTCGGCGGGATCGCAAGCGGCGCGGACGCGAAGCGCTGGGCTTACGACTATTTCGCCCGGTCGCAGACGCGTCCAGTGGATGCGCGCCTGTCCGAGGCGCTCGCGGCCCCTGATGATTTGTCGACCGCCCGCGCCTTGGCCGACGTTGCCGACCTTTCGCCCTCGCGCCTCCGCGAAATCGTCAGCCGCGACTTCGGCGTACCTCCGACCAAATTGCTGCAATGGCTCCAGCTTCAACGCGCATTGCGGGCGTTAGTCTTCAGGGGAGACCTCGCCGACGCCGCTGCGGCGGGAGGCTTTGCAGATCAGTCGCACTTCACTCGCCGCTGCGCCCAATGGCTCGGAGTGACGCCTTCGGCCGGCCTCAGCGCCTTCGCTTTCGAAATCGTGTCCTGAGCCGTACCCGCCTAAACTCCGGCGAAACATTCAAGACCGGCGCGCCAGCTCGCCCCTAAACATCTCATCCAGACCCACGCATGGCCGCAGTCCAGCAGCAAGTCGAAACGTCGAAAGGAGACGGCCATGTCCGACCCGATGCCCATAGCGAGTTCCTACACGCCGGCCGCAGGATATCACGTCCTGACGCCCTTTTATGATTTCGGCGTCGCGGCGACCACGCGCGAGCGCGTGTGGCGCGACCGTCTCGTTCACCACATGGCGCTTGCCGAGGAGGATGTCATTCTCGACATCGGTTCGGGTACGGGAAATCTCGCGCTGGCGGTCGCCCGCCTTGGCCGGGGCGCCCGTTATCTTGGTATCGACCCCGACGAGGCCGCGACACGAATTGCCCAAACCAAGACCGCGCAGATTGTTCCATCGCCGGAGTTTCGCGTTGGCTTTTTTGCGGCTTCGGCGATCGATGACTGGCCTGCACCTACCAAGATTGCGATCTGCCTCGTCCTTCACCAAGTCGGGCTTGAGGAAAAGGCACGTCTGCTACGCGAGGCCTGGAAAGTGCTCGGGCCTGGTGGCAAACTCTATGTCGCCGACTATGGGGAACAGCGCAGCCGCCTCATGCGGCTGTTGTTCCGCCTCACGATCCAGCAGCTCGATGGGGTCCAGGACACCCAGCCCAACGCCGATGGATTGCTACCGGTGCTGATGAGAGAGGCCGGCTTTCGCGATATTCGCGAGCTCGAGACATTTGGCACGCCAACCGGTACGATCGCCATCATCGAGGCCAGCAAGCCCCGAGCGTGATCGCACAGCGCAAAGAAAATCCGAGGGATAATTGCCTTTCCCGCGTATCGATAGGAACGGCTCCATTCTGGAGCCGCTAGCAGAGACGCCAGCGTCGAGTTCGACCCGTGGCGTTCGGACAGCCTCGCCACCAGGCGGGCATCCGACATGTACGGGAGCGGCGACGGTGCACGATCATCAGGGCGCGGAAAAAGGCAGCGGGATTACGACCGATCCGGTCTGCGGCATGGCGGTCGACCCGGCCACGACGCGTCACATCGCGACGCACGGCGGCGAACATAAATATTTTTGCAGCGCGGGCTGCCTCGCCAAATTTGAGGCCGATCCCGATCTTTATGGCGCAAAGGTCGAAGCCGTCCCCGCCGATGCGCCCGAAGGCGCCATCTGGACCTGCCCCATGCACCCGGGGATCCAGCGGCCGGGGCCTGGAAGCTGCCCGATCTGCGGCATGGCGCTCGAGCCGGTCATGCCGAGCGTATCGGACGGCCCGAGCGAAGAATATCGCGACATGAAGCGGCGCTTCTGGATCGGGCTCGTGCTGGCCTTGCCCGTGCTCGCCCTCGAAATGGGCGGACATCTCACCGGCCTTCACGCGATGCTGGCCCGCCAGACGAGCAACTGGATCCAGATGGCGCTCGCGACGCCGGTGGTGCTGTGGGCCGGCTGGCCCTTCTTCGAGCGCGCGTGGCTCTCGATCCGCAACAAGAGCCTCAACATGTTCACGCTGATCGCGATGGGGACGGGCGTCGCCTGGGCCTACAGCATGATCGCGGCGCTCGCGCCGCAGATATTCCCCGGGGCGTTTCGCGCCGCCGATGGCTCGGTCGCCGTCTATTTCGAGGCGGCTGCGGTCATCACGGTCCTGGTCCTGCTCGGACAGGTGCTCGAACTCCGCGCCCGCGAAACGACGAGCGGCGCGATCCGGGCGCTGCTCGACCTCGCCCCGAAGCTGGCCCGGCGTGTCCGCAGCGACGGCAGCGACGAGGAAGTCGCGCTCGACGATGTTGCGGTCGGCGACCTGCTGCGCATCCGCCCGGGCGAAAAAGTCCCGGTCGACGGAGTCGTGGTCGAAGGCCGCGGCACGGTCGATGAGTCGATGGTCACGGGCGAGTCGATGCCGGTCACCAAGGCGGCGGGCTCGGCGCTGATCGGGGGGACGATCAATCAGACCGGCGGCCTGCTCATGAGGAGCGAGAAGGTGGGCCGCGACACGATGCTCGCGCGGATCGTGCAGATGGTGGCGGACGCCCAGCGCAGCCGGGCGCCGATCCAGCGGCTTGCCGACACGGTGTCGGGCTGGTTCGTGCCCGGAGTGATCGTCGTGGCGGTTATCGCCTTCATCCTCTGGTCGCTCTTCGGGCCGGCGCCGGCGATGGCCTATGGGCTTATCGCGGCGGTTTCGGTTCTCATCATCGCCTGCCCCTGTGCGCTCGGGCTCGCAACGCCAATGTCGATCATGGTCGGTGTCGGCCGGGGCGCGGAAGCCGGGGTGCTGATCAAGAATGCCGAGGCCCTCGAGCGGATGGAGAAGGTCGACACGCTCGTCGTCGACAAGACCGGCACCCTCACCGAGGGGAAGCCATCGGTGGTCGCGATCGAGGTGACCGAAGGCTTTACCGAGGACGATCTGCTCCGGACCGCGGCGAGCCTCGAACGCAGCAGCGAGCATCCGCTCGCGGCGGCGATCGTCAAGGCGGCCGAAGATCGCGGCCTGTCGCTGGTCGAACCCTCGGATGTCGATCAGCCGGTCGGCAAGGGCATAATCGGAGCCGTGGAAGGCAAGACGGTCATCCTCGGGAATGCGACATTTCTGGCCGAGTATGATGTCGATACCGCCGCGCTTGCCGAGGCCGCCGACCGGCTCCGTGCAGATGGCGCGACCGCGATCTATATCGCGGTCGATCGGCGCGCCGCGGGGGTGATCGCCATAGCCGACCCGGTCAAGGAGACGACGGCGGCAGCGCTATCGGCCCTCCGCGAAGCGGGTATCGGCGTCATCATGCTGACGGGCGACAATCGCGTGACGGCGGAAGCGATCGCGCGGCGTCTCGGCATCCGGGATGTGGAGTCCGATGTTCTCCCCGACCAGAAGAGCGCCGTCGTTCAACGGCTGCGCGCCGAGGGCAAGATCGTCGCGATGGCGGGCGACGGGGTCAACGACGCGCCCGCACTCGCCGCTGCCGATGTCGGCATCGCGATGGGGTCGGGGACGGACGTCGCGATCGAGAGCGCCGGGGTAACCCTGCTGCGCGGTGACCTGATGGGCATCGTGCGGGCGCGCCATCTCAGCCACGCGACGATGGGAAACATCCGCCAGAACCTCTTCTTCGCCTTTGCCTATAATGTCGCGGGGATTCCGGTCGCGGCCGGCGTCCTCTACCCCTTATTCGGGTTGCTGTTGTCGCCGATCATCGCCGCCGCCGCGATGGCGCTGTCGTCGGTCAGCGTGATCGCCAACTCGCTGCGGCTGCGGTTCGTAAAAATCTGAGCACGCCTTCAGACAGGAGAAAATCATGTCCAAATTTCGTCAGCCCGCGATCCTGCTCGCCTTGGCCTTTGCCGTCCCGGTGCAGGCCGCACCGGCCGCCTCTCCCGATTATGAGGCGGCGACCGGGACGATGGCGCAATATAAGCGCGCGATCGAAAGCCTCGACCTGTCCGGCACCGAGTCGTTGTTCGCGCCCGATGCGCAGATATTCGAGTCGGGCGGCGTCGAGGGTAATTTCGCCGAATATCGCGATCACCACCTCGCGCCCGAGTTGAAGGCTTTCCGTTCCTTCGCCTTTCGTGATTACAAGATCTCGGTGCGCGGCGAAGGAAATCTCGCGCTCGCCACCGAGACTTATCGCTATTCGATCACTCTTCCGAGCGGCGAGACGGTCGAGCGCGACGGTGTTGCGACCAGCGTGCTCAAATGGACCAGCGGCAAGTGGCAGATCATCAGCCTGCACAGTTCCTCGCGCAAGCCGAAAGCCTGACCGCGCCGCGGATAGCAGCCGACCTGCGCGCTGAGGCGCGATATCCGCGACGGGAGGCTTTCTGGCGGGACGGTTGCTCGGGGCTCAGAGCGGCGCGCAATCATAGCCGGCGTCACGGATCGCCGCGGCGAGTGTCGCGCTGTTCGCACGGCTCTCTGCTCGAATGATCTTCGAAGCCAGATCGGTCTCGATCTGGGCGCTCGCATCGACGGACTTAATCGCCGCGGTCACTGAACGCGCGCAGCCGCCGCATGTCATGCCGGGAACGTGGAAACGGAACATATCATTACCTCCAGTTTTCAAAGAAGCCACCGAGATAGGGTTTCCAACGATGGGAAGGTCAATGGCCGTCGGTCGCTTTTCGCCCTCTTGACCTTGCCATCATTGGAAACCCCACATTGCCCTCCAGCGAATGAAGCCGGAGAATCTCGATGACCGATGTGATGGAGTTGAAACGTGGTGGCGGGACGTCCGGTGCCGTGCCGGCGCAGATGAGCGTGGCGGTCGGCGGCATGACCTGCGCGTCCTGCGTCGGCCATGTCGAACGGGCGATCGCGAAGCTGCCCGCTGTCAGTGACGTGAACGTCAATCTTGCGACCGAGCGCGCGACCGTGACATTCGCAGGCGTTCCCGATCCGGGTGCCGTCATCGAAGCAATCGAAAGCGCGGGCTACCAGGTTCCCGAAACCGGCATCGAAATCGGCGTTGCCGGCATGACCTGCGCCTCGTGCGTCGGGCACGTCGAAAAGGCGCTTTCCAGGGTCAGCGGCGTCACCGCCGCGACCGTCAATCTGGCGAGCGAAAAGGCGAGCATCCGTTACCGCCGCGGCGCAGTGGAGATCGAGGATCTGGAAGCCGCGATCCGCGCCGCCGGATATGAGCCGCGCCGGCTCGGTGTGGACCGCGTAGCGGCCGACAGCGCAGACGCCGGGCGCGAACACGAGCTTGGCAACCTCCGCCGGTCGTTTCTCCTCGCGGCGGCGCTGGCGCTGCCGGTGTTCGTACTCGAGATGGGTTCGCATCTCGTTCCCGCATTCCACGGCTTCGTCATGACTCATGTCGGGATGGAGACGAGCTGGCTGACCCAGTTCCTTCTCACCACGCTCGTTCTTTTCGGGCCGGGCCTGCGCTTTTTCCAGAAGGGCATTCCCGCGATCCTGCGCGGCGCCCCCGACATGAATGCGCTTGTCGCTTTGGGTACGAGCGCCGCCTGGGGTTATTCGCTCGTTGCCACCTTTGCACCCGGCGTCCTCCCGGCCGGCACCGCGAACGTCTATTATGAAGCTGCGGCGGTGATCGTCGCGCTGATCCTGCTCGGGCGCTATCTCGAGGCGAAGGCCAAGGGGCGGACATCGGAGGCGATCAAGCGGCTTGTCGGCCTGCAGGCGAAGACGGCGCGCGTCGTGCGTGACGGCGCGACGCTCGACGTGTCACTGGCCGACGTCGTCACCGGCGATATCGTCGAAATGCGCCCCGGCGAACGCGTGCCGGTCGACGGCGAAGTCGTCGACGGCCAATCGTGGATCGATGAAGCGATGATCACCGGCGAACCAGTTCCCGTCGCCAAGACCGCGGGTGCCGAGGTCGTCGGCGGCACGATCAACACGACCGGCGCCTTCACCTTCCGCGCGACAAAGGTTGGCGGGGATACGCTGCTCGCACAGATCATCCGCATGGTCGAAGAGGCGCAGGGATCGAAGCTGCCGATCCAGGCCATGGTCGATAAGGTGACGGCTTGGTTCGTCCCCGCGGTGATGGGCCTTGCGGCGCTCACCTTCCTCGTCTGGCTCAGCTTCGGCCCCGAACCCGCGATGACCTTCGCGCTGATCAATGCCGTCGCGGTGCTGATCATCGCCTGCCCGTGCGCCATGGGGCTCGCGACGCCGACCTCGATCATGGTCGGAACCGGGCGCGCCGCCGAACTGGGGGTGCTGTTCCGCAAGGGCGAGGCGCTGCAAATGCTGCGCGATGTCGGCGTCGTCGCGCTCGACAAGACCGGGACGCTGACCAAGGGGCGCCCTGAGCTCACCGACCTCGAACCCGCTGCCGGGTTCGACCGCGACAGGGTGCTCGCGCTCGTCGCCAGCGTCGAAAGCCGCTCCGAGCATCCGATCGCCGAAGCGATCGTTGCGGCGGCGAAAGCGCGGAACCTGACGATCGCGCCGCCCGCCGCGTTCGAGGCGACGCCCGGGTTTGGCGTATCGGCGCGGGTTGGGGAGCATGCCATCGCGGTCGGCGCCGACCGCTTCATGGTGAAGCTCGGCCATGACGTGTCCGCCTTTGCGGCGAAAGCCGCCGAGCTCGGCGCGCTCGGCCGGTCGCCGCTCTATGCCGCGATCGACGGCCGGCTCGCGGCGGTGATCGCGGTCGCCGACCCGATACGCGGGACGACGCCCGAAGCGATCCGGGCGCTTCACGATCTCGGCCTCAAGGTCGCGATGATCACCGGCGACAATCGGGCAACCGCCGATGCCGTCGCGCGCGCGCTCGGGATCGACGAGGTCGTGGCCGAAGTCCTTCCGGGCGGCAAGGTCGATGCCCTGCACCGGCTGCGCGAAGGGCGCCGCAAGGTCGCCTTCGTGGGCGACGGCATCAACGATGCCCCTGCGCTCGCCGAGGCCGATGTCGGCCTTGCGATCGGGACCGGCACCGATGTTGCGATCGAGTCCGCCGACGTCGTGTTGATGTCGGGTGATCTGCGCGGTGTGGTCAATGCGATCGCATTGTCGAAGGCGACGATCCGCAATATCCGACAGAATCTGTTCTGGGCCTTCGGCTATAATGCCGCGCTGATTCCTGTTGCGGCGGGCGCGCTTTATCCGCTCAACGGCACCTTGCTCTCGCCGATCTTCGCGGCCGGCGCGATGGCGCTGTCGAGCGTCTTCGTGCTAAGCAATGCGCTCCGGCTCAAGGCGTTCCAACCCGTGATTGCCGCCGGTCCGCGCGCGCAGGGAGACCTATGATGAACATCGGCCGGGCCTCGGAACTTTCGGGCGTTTCCGCAAAGATGATCCGCTATTATGAATCGACGGGGCTTATCCCCAAGGCTCCGCGCCATGACTCGGGCTATCGCGACTATGGCGACGCCGATGTGCACCGCCTCCGGTTCATCCGGCGCGCGCGCGACCTCGGATTCACCGTCGAGCAGATCGGCGAGTTACTCGACCTGTGGTCGGACCGGAGCCGCGCGAGCGCCGATGTGAAGGCGTTCGCCCTCGAGCATGTCGAGCGGCTGAGAGAGAAAATGGCCGAGATCGACGCGATGGTCGGCACGCTTGAAACACTGGCGGGTCATTGCCACGGCGACGACCGGCCCGATTGTCCGATCATCGAGGGGCTGGCGGAAGATGATGACGTCCTGTCGGCGATCGAACCACGCGGGCCGCAGCGCTTCGGCGCCGCGAGCAGCCGGCCGGCCGCCGCATCGGCCAGCCGGCGCCGCAGCGCGAGGGGTTCGAGTAGGTAGCAACTCCGCGAGCCGCCGCATTCGCGAAGGGGCCGAACCTCTCTGGAGAGACCGCTGAGGGTTCGGCTTCGCCTGGGTGCAGGATGTCGGCGGCCGCTGCCATTTAGGCGATCGCGCGTTCATCGGCACATCGAACGCCGAGGACATAGGGATGCTTCTCGGGAAGATGGTGAAGCTCTGATAGCGGTTGATAAGGCAGCCGCAGGGCCGGGTGTCGCTATCGCTTTCGTTGAAGCGATTCCCGCAGAGCCTGCCGCCTCACGCGCGCCGAGTGGGAGTACCAAAATCGGGGTCGGTGCTGATCCGACTGGCGACACTCCCCGTCGGGTGGCGATACCAGCCGGGATCGTTGTAATCGCCTGCCCGCACATCGTCTCGGACCTTGACGATCGTAAACATCCCGCCCATTTCCAGATTGCCGAACTGTCCTTTCCCCGTCATCATCGGCGCAGTGTTGACAGGTCCCTGATGCCCGCCATCGGTGTGTTCCTGATGTTCGGCCATGCCGTTGCGCATCATCGGCAGGAAGCCTGGCGAAATCTTCCTTATCCGCTCGGCAACTCCCGATTGATCCACTCCGGTCTGGTTCGGTATACCGTGGCCCATCGCATTCATCGTATGATGGGCCATGTGGCAATGCAGCGCCCAGTCGCCCGGGACTGCGTTGAATTCGATGTCACGCATCTGACCGACCGACACCAGTTCGGTCACCTCGCGCCGCCAGAGCGCGCGGGGTATCCGCCCGCCATCGGAGCCGGTGACGTCGAACTGAACGCCATGAAGATGAATCGGATGGTTCCACATCGACAGGTTGCCGACACGAATCCGGACCCGATCGCCGGTACGAGCGACCAGGGGTTCGATCGCGGGAAACATCTTTGAGTTGAACGTCCACTGATCGAACTCGACCATGATCGAAGGGTCGGGTCGCCATGTGCCGGGTTTCAATGCCCAATTGTGGAGGAGGAAGGCGAAATCGCGGTCTATTCCTTCCGGTGTGCGCGGATGAATGATGAACAGCCCCATCATGCCATAGGCCATTTGCGTCATCTCGTCCGCATGCGGGTGGTACATATGCGTGCCGTGCTGGCGCAAGGTGAACTCGTAAACATAGGTTTCCCCGGGCGCGATCTGGCGCTGGGACAGGCCGCCGACCCCGTCCATGCCGCTCGGCAATATGAGTCCGTGCCAATGTACCGTCGTATGTTCGCCGAGGCGGTTAGTGACAAAGATGCGGACGCGATCTCCTTCGACGGCTTCGATCGTCGGCCCGGGAGTGCTGCCATTATACCCCCAGCATGTCGCCTTCGATCCCGGGGCAAATTCATGTTTCACCTCTTCGGCCACCAGATGAAATTCCTTGGCGCCGTCATTGAACCGCCAAGGCAAGGTCCATCCATTGAGCGTGCGAACCGGCACATATCGTCCGTCACGAGAAACGGCTGGCGCGGGAGCCGCCGACGCGGGAGCGGCCGGTGCGGCAGGGGCAGGCGGGGGTGCCGTCATCATCTCGTGGCCTGCGTGGCCGGCTGCTTCCTGCGCCGCTGCCCGACCGGCAAATGCCGACCCGAGCGCAACGGCCGCGCTGCTCTTCAAAATGTCGCGTCGGTCGATGTTCATTTGTCGTCTCCGTGATGATGTTCGGCCGGTGGCGGTGTCCCAGCCTGCGGTGACGACTGGTCAGCGGGAGCTTCGGCGGGCCGAGATGGCGCGGGCGTTCTCTGGCCGCCATGATCATGAACAGGCGGTGTTGGTTCGGGCGGTGCGCCAGGTTCCGGCAAGCCGCCGCCGTGATGATGCCCGGACGGACCCGCAGGTTCGGGCGGGGGCGTTAGATAGGCTTCGGCCGACACCATATTCTGTTGGGGCTCAGCGTCACTGGGAAGGCGCGTACCAACGAGACGTGTCAATTCGACCCGTGCGAGCCAATAATCGCGTAGTGCCTCGATCAAACCCTGGTAGGCATCATATTGACGCGTGCGCGCCTGCAAAACCTCAAACTGTCCGATCAGCGCGTAGTTTTGCTCGAGCTGGCTCTGGTTCGCGACAATCTCGCGCTGCGGCACCAAGGCGGAGCGATAGTCGGTGACGATCTCGCTCAACACCCGCACTTTTTCCGATCCCAGCGCAACCCCATTTATCGATGAAAGCTCCAGGCGCGCGAGCCGCGCCCGTGCCAGCCGCAACTGGGCCTCTGCTCGCGCCACGCGCGCACCGCCCTGATTGAAGATGGGCAGTTCCAGATCGAGCGTCGGTCCCTTGATGATGGAGCGATCGGTTTCACGCTCCCTGTCGTAGCCAATGGTGGTCGCCCCCAGCAGCCTAAAGCGCTTAACAATCGTAGCCGCCCGTTCCGCAACCTTGGCTCCCTTGCGTGCCGCGAGCAGTTCCAGACTGCTCGCGTCCGCCATCTGCTGTAACAGCGCAGGATCGTCCTCGATCGCTACCGGGAGCGCTAGCGAAGCACTGCTCGTCCATTCAGCTGTCTTGCCGGTCAATCCCAGTTCGTTGTTCAGCGCGAGGCGCGCGACCCGCGAGGCCGCCTTCGCCGAAACAGCGTCAATCCGCGCCTCGGTGGCTGCCGCCTTTTCCTGGTTCAGCTGCAACTCGGTGATGTTGCCGGCGTCGTAAAAGCGCTGCGCAAGATCGGCTGAAGCCTGCAAGGCATCGGCGACGGCGCCCCTCATCGTCGCAATCTGCTGAGCGGCGATGAATTGATACCATGCTGCTTCCACATCGAGTGATACGCCGTAGATCGAACCTGCCACGGCGTAGCGCGCCCGCTCATAATCGAGATGGGCGAGGCGAGACTTGGCCGGAAGGGTCAGAAGATCCACCAGCGGTTGGGCAATTCCGGCGGAGAATTGCGAACCGGGGCCATCCTGTAAGGCCAGACTCGAAACACCAATGCGCGGATTGGCGATTTGAATGGCGTCGAGTACATCCGCTCGGGCCAATCCAAGCTGCCCATAAACCTCTTGCAACTGTGGGCTCCGCACCATCGCCGTTTTGATGGCGAGATCGAGCGTCATCCCATCCGAGTCCAGCTCGGACATGAGAGCCGTATCTTGCGCCCCGTTGCTTTCCCAGCCTAACTCCCCCGCACCACGCTCCGCGAGCAGGCTTTCGATAGCCAGGCGGTCCTGCGCCGGATTGAAGGTCGTACAGCCGCCCAGCGCGATGGTCGTCAAAATGATTGCGGAATGACGCCGCAGACTTGCCATAAAGTAACCCCCTTGTTGCAACCTCCTTCCAATTCGCAAGTGGCGTCGAATTCGTTACCTCCTGAGGAAGCAAAATCGTTCTCGTGATTGAAACTGGCCAATTATTGACGACTTTTACGCCACGTGCCGCCCACATTCGCTTTTCGATGACGGAGTGATCATGTCTGCTTTGGAACGACCACCGAGGCCGTCCTCAGCAAATCTGATGCCTTTCGCTCGGGCGTCACGACGACGCGCCGCGTCCTGGCGAAGGCTAAGGGGGACGAATGGGAAGAGACGCGCTTTTCTTCGGAGCATCGCGCCGAGCGCTTCCGTCGCGCTGCCGTTTACAATCGACTCGATCTTCAGATACCTGGGCAGCCAGCTTTCTACCACGCCGGCGCGAGCCCGATCGCGCGCTTCGTCCCCCATCTATTTCATCACGCGGTTCCTCATCATCTTCTGAATGGGCAAGCTCCTCCAGCCAGATTGTCAGGAGTTCGACGAAGCGGGGCAACAGCACACGGACGAACCGGCGGTCGGCATCGTCGCCATAGCCAAGCTTGCGGCGCAGGCGAGCCAGCGCCGGCGGCAGATCCCAGTCCTGGAAGGGCGCGCCGTTCCGCAACGCATCGGGCTTGCGGGCCAGCACCGGCAGATAATGCCGGGGGTCATAGATCGTGCGGTTGCGCCCGAAGTAGCGGGGATGCTCGGCGACAACCTCCTCGCCGCAGCGCACGACAATGCGGTCGGCATAGGCCCGGACCTGCACCGTCCGCCGCGCCACCGTCGCGAGAACCGAGTAGCGGTTGCGATCGAAGCTGATCAGGCAGGTGCCCGTGACCGCATGCTCGCTCTCGTTGCAGCCGTCGAACGTCCCAGCATCGGTTGCAGTGCCGATCGCTCGATCTCCAGCGCCTGCGCCACGGTTAGCTCGCCCTGTTCGGGATATGCCTGTCGTTCCGCCCAGCGCTGGCACTCGGCCTCCAGCCAGCCGTTGAGTTCGTCGAGGCTGGCGAACCGCAACCGGGGTCGGAAGAAGCGGCCCCGGATCGTCTGCACCTGGTTCTCGACCCGGCCTTTCTTCCATCCCGCCGCCGGCGAGCAGGCGGTTGGCTCGATCATATAATGGTCGGTCATGATCAGGAACCGCCGGTTGAAGACCCGCTCCTTGCCGGTGAACACGCTCGTCACCGCTGTCTTCATATTATTGTAGATGCCGCGGCCCGGCAGGCCGCCGAAGAAAGCAAAGCCGCGCGCATGCTCGTCGAACAGCACCTCCTGGCTCGCGCGCGGATAGGCCCGGACATAGACCGCCCGCGATGCACGCAGCCGCATATGAGCGACATTTACCCGCATCGACTTACCGCCGATCTCCACATCCTCATGGCTCCAGTCGAACTGGTAGGCCTCACCCGGCTTGAACCTCAGCGGGATGAAGGCAGTGACACCATCGCCGGCATCCTTGCGGCGGTCGGCCTTCCAGCGCGCCGCGTAGCGCCGCATGGCATCGTAGGAGTCCTCAAAACCCTCGCGCTCCCGCAGATCATGGATCCGCGTCATCCGCAGCCGCTCGCGCCTGCCGCGCACATCGTTCTCTTCCAGCAGTGTGTTCAGGCGATCCTAAAACGGCCCGATCCGCGCCAGCGGCTGAACCTTGCGCTGATAATCGAAGGCGCCTTCCGGCGCCCGGATCGCCTTGCGGATCACCTTCCGCGAGACATGCAAATCCCGCGCGATCGCCTTGATCGCCTTACCACCGGCATACTCGCGCCGAATCCGAACCACTGTCTCCAAAACCAACATCCCGATCTCGCCGCCTGAAAATCCAGCCGGCTGCTAAAATCATCGAAATGAGGGGTCCCTTTTAGACGCCGATCACCCCGCTAACGGGGTCCTTTTTGTACGCCGATCCACACGTGTGCCCTTGTTTCGCTGGCGGCCATCGCAGCCTTTTTTCTGCTGCGCGAACATTGGGAACATGCGCTTGGATTCCTGCCATACGTCATTTTGCTCATTTGTCCGTTAATGCACTTGTTACACGGCCCGCATGGACATAATCGTTCGCGATGAGAATCTTGATCTACACAGAAACTATCATTTCAAAAGAGGAGATAAAATGCGCTCACATCGGGTCCTGAAAAGGATGATCGTCGCTGCTTTGGCGGTTTCGCTGGCAACCGCTTCGGCCGCACAAGGGCCTGACCGCGAAGGCGCAGCGGAGGTGCTGACCTCCTATAAATCGGCTGTCGAACGTCTGGACATTGCCGGGGTAGACAAGCTTTTCGCGTCCGATGCCATCATCATCGAGTCCGGAAAGGTCGAAGGCAATTTTGCCGCCTATCGCGATCATCACCTTGGCCCGGAACTTCACGAATTCAAGTCATTCACTTTCGGCGACTACAAGGCGGACGTCAGACTCGAAGGCCCGATTGCGTTCGCGACCGAAACCTATACCTACCGGATTGTTCTCAAATCAGGAGAAACCATCGACCGGCTGGGTGTCGCTAGCTCGGTATTGAAGTGGAACGGTCAGGATTGGCAAATCGTCTCGACCCACAGCTCGTCTCGTAAGCCCAAGACGCCCGCAAGCTGACGGGAATGGTTGAGAGAGCAACGCTTATCCGGCAATTGATCGAACGCTGGCGCGACGACCCCGGGGCGACCTACCAAAGCTGGTTCCTATGGGATGAACGGATCAAGAATTTCAGATCGATCCGCCGCGGGATACAGCAGGTCGTGGCGGAAATCGGCGCTGGAAACTTTGGCGTTGCCTATAGGGGCTCCTCGCTTGAAACGGTGGTGCACTCGATTGCCGAGCAGCGCCAGATTTTCAAAGGCGCAGACCATGCATTCTTGTGGAAGCCAAAGCTACGCATCCCGGATATTTACGAAAATCCCGCAAATCAGCGCGCATTCGGTCGTTTGCTCGACAATTGTGTGTGCTGCGACAATGCCGAAGATGTGATTGCCCATATTCGTGCAATTGATACGCTAAAGATCAAGGGGCTGGGCCCGGCCGTCGCCAACCTGCTCTATTTTCTTCATCCGACACTGGTGCCGCCATTCAACACCGCAATCGTCAATGGTTACAATGCGCTGACGGGCTCGAAGGTAAAATTGGGGAGCTGGGAACAGTTTCTGGCAATGCGCAGCGGTATCCTCGACCTTAACGACCAGTATCGCGATCTGTTGTCCAACGATCTAGGCGCGATCGGCGGCCTGCTCTTCGACATCGGTTCGGGCCGGTATCCGGCCCCACCACTGAACGATCCCGATGAAAACGACTGGTTTGCGCGTCTCAATGCAGTCCGCCTGGAGGCAGGAAAACTCAGCAAGGCACAGCAGGTCCAAGGCGAAAGCGAGCGCACACACACCGAAATGCAGGCGTGGCTGCGCGATCTCGGCATCGCGCTTGGATATCGGGTCTGGATCGCCGCGAACGATAAAGGACGGCTGTTTGGCGATGCTCCATTAGGCACCGGATGTCTTGAGTACCTTCCGCCAGACATCGCTGCGGCTCCAGGGGCAGATGCGGTACGTTTGATTGACGTGTTATGGATAGAACAGAATTCCGCCCGGGTTGCCGCGGCGTTTGAGGTAGAGCATTCTACTTCCATCTATTCCGGCATCGTGCGGATGCTCGATCTAGCGCTTAGCGGCGGCGAATTCCATGCTGCTGCCGGCCTATTCCTCGTCGCTCCTGACAATCGCGAAAAGGACGTCCGTGCCCAAATTGCTAGGCCTGCGTTCAGTCGGATCGCTGATCTTGATATTTCATACTTGCCCTATAGCGAACTAGAAGCGCACCGTGAACAAATTGCGAGGTTCGGTAGCGGGTTGAAAGCGATCAGGTCGATAGCCAAGCCGCTTGAGCGCCTTTGATTAGAATTAGGAGCTCAAACTGACTGCCAATTCACCAGTATCCTGCTTCTACGCCACTTTTGTCCTGATTTCATGGAGGAAGATCGTTAAAGACAGCCGCCTAAATCCTTGAGATGCCAGGGTCCTTTTTACACGCCGATCACCTCCCGATTGGGGTGCGTATCGCACGCTGATCCTCAAGTTTGGTAGCTTCTATTTCTCGACGTTCAGGTAGTCCCGGACTGAAGAATGCGGTCGCTCACGACTGAAGCTTATCTCTGTTGGGTCGAGCCTCAAAATTGGCAATCAATGAATGCCCTCGAGGCCGTAAGGCGGCGACCTGTATTCTGGAGCAGTTGGGCAAAGCTTGGGAGATCATCAGCACGCGCAGTTCGAGTGTGATCTTAGTCGGATTCTGAGTTGAAATCGGGCGTGGTGTCGTTTTGTGATCCCCACGCCCGACGGTTCCGCTTTAGAAGAAGTAGCGCATTTGCATGCCATATTGTCGCGGCTCGCCATAAACGGTGAGCGGCAGATCTGGGTTGGAAATGCCAGTCGGATCGGTGCCAACCGCCTTATAGCTCGCATAACGCTCATTCGTTAGATTGCGGCCATAGGCAGCCAATTCCCAGCGTTCGTTCGCAGGTTGCCAAGCGATCCGGCCATTCACCAGTGTCGATCTGTTGCCCGCGTAGCGAACATCGTTGTTCGGCTTGAAGAATACCTTGTCGCGCAGGGCCATATCTGCGCGCAACATTAGAGTGCCACTCGTGCCTATCGGCAATTTGTATTCGCCGCCCAACGAGATGTTCCATCGGGGTGCATTGGGAAGCCGGTTGCCCGTCAGGCTCGTGCCTTGGTCGAAATAGACGTCGTAGCGGGCATCGAGCCAGGCAAGCGTCGAGGTCAGCGTAATTCGTTCGGTCGGGCGTGCCATGAATTCGGCCTCTATGCCCTTTATTGTCGCCTGACCCGCATTGGTTGTGCTCGCCACGCCATTAATGTACTGCACCACCTGAAGATTGGTGTAGTCGTAGTAAAAAGCCGAAAGGTTGGCGCGCAGCCGCCTATCGAGTAGCGTCGACTTTAGTCCGACCTCGTAGCTCCACAGATATTCGGGCAGGAAAGGCTTACCGTCGCCGAGCTGGAAGCCTCCTGATTTGAAACCGCGCGTAGCCGACGCATAGGCCATAACGTCGTCAGAAACTTCGTAATCGACCCCGAGCTTGGGAGTCCAAGCTGTCCAAGAAGCCGACGGCTGAGCGTTATCGACCTCGGTAGAGCCAGAGAAGATGCGATAGGCGAAATTCTTTTTTTCGTAGGAATAGCGGAGGCCCCCAGTCAGCCTGAGCCGATCGACGGGTTCATAGCTCACTTGGCCGAAAAGAGCAAAAGCATTGGTTGTGTTGCTTTCGGGGATGGCAAGCCTCCGGCCAGGCTCGAGAATGCGGATCTCATCGTCGCCTTTCTCGTTCAGGTAAAAGGCTCCGAGGATCCAGCGAAAGCGGCCATCTGCGTTGTTCAGCAGCTGAAGCTCTTGAGTGATACTGCGCGATCGCTCGAAAAATTCGATGTTACGCAGAAACAGGTCGGTCGCATCGACATCTAGAACTTGCGCGACCTTGCTCTTGCGCAACGCGGTGATCGATTTGACCGTGACCGGCCCCGCATCAAGACTGATCGTCGAGGAGATGCCCCAAGCATCGACGTCGTAACGCGGCACGGTGTCGAGCGCGATTTCATTGCTGCGCGTCGGAATCGTAGCCCCAGCGGCAGCGAAACCCGGAGGATAGAACCCACGAATCGCCGGATAGCCGGTCTCTCGGTCGCGGCTGGCATCGGCACGCAGCACGATTTGAAGATTATCGGTGGGATCGAGCGCGAGCGTCACGCGGGCGGCGAGATTGTCTTCATTTTGATAGCGTCGGCGCGTGACCGTGTCGCGGTAGATGCCGTCGCGCTGATTGCCGAGCAAGGTAACGCGTACACCTGCCTTGTCCCCGAGAGGTCCAGCAATCGTGCCGCTCAAAGCGCGTTTGCCGTAATTTCCCAGCGTCAGCCCGAGCGTGCCGCTCAATTCCTCAGTCGGCATCTTGGAGATGATGTTAAGCGTACCGCCTGCCGAATTGCGGCCGAACAATACGCCTTGCGGCCCGCGAAGGATCTCGATGCGTTCGACATCGAACAAATCCTGATAGCTCGTCGTCGGGCGTGCTATATAGACGCCGTCATAATGAACCGTCGTGCTCGGGTCAGTGGCGACGCCAAAGGCCGAGGTACCGATGCCGCGGATGTTGATGATTGCCATCGAGTCATTAGTGATCGAGACGCCAGGCACGAAAAATTGCAGATCCTCAACGTTGGATATGCCCGTGGAGGTCAACGCCTCGCCTGTCATCGCTGTCACTGAAACCGGCACTTTTTGAAGACTTTCCTCGCGCTTTTCGGCCGTGACGATGATTTCGTCGATCCCCTCCGTTGTATGCGGAGCCTGTTGCGCCCAAGCGGACCCAGTCGCGAGAAAAGGTGCGATCGCGGTAACGGCCAACCAATCCATTTTGCGTGGCCTGCTGGCAGAAAACGGGGTGTTCATGCATCTCTCCCATGTTGCCCCGGAAGTCTCAGCTTTGCCGCGACCCCGGATGATGTGCAGGAGAACTGCGGACGCGCGCCGCTTTTTAGCCCCCCTATACCATGAATACGGATCATTGATCGTTACCCCTCATGCCGTGGCGAAAAAAAACATAGCCCCAGTTCTATTCGTATTAGTCACGGGAGGGGCTTAGAGTAGCGTGAGCAAATCGATAATTTGCGTGGAGGATGGAGATACATGCGTATGCGATATTGCGTTGCTCGCGTCGGATTCGCTGGGCCGCGAGCGGCAGCGCGCGAAGCGGCGGAATTCGGCGTTCGCGACACCGCCGCAATCTTGAGGGGTCAATGCCGCTGATCCGTATGCGGTTAGAGCGAACGTGTTGGCAGCCTGCTGCTGATCCACGACTCGAAGGTTGAGGGGAGATACGCATGGCGAGACTGCGTCTGATGGGTGCGGAGTGGGTTGGCGAAGCGAGCAATGACGCCGAATGCGTCATCATTGGTGGCGGGCCGGCGGGGCTTACGGCGGCAATCTATCTGGCCCGCTTTCTCAGAGCTTGCATAGTTATCGACGGCGGGCAGGGCCGCGCGGCCTCCATCCCCAAATCGCATAATTTGGCCGGTTTTCCCGATGGTGTCAGCGGCGCTGATCTCCTGACGCGAATGAATGCCCAGGCTTTGCGCCACGGGGCTAGAATAAGGTCAGGAATGGCCGAGGAACTGACCCGCGAAGCCGGAGGGTTTACGGTTCGAATCGGTCAGCAGTTGCTCCGCACGCCGACGGTGCTCATCGCCACAGGCGTCGTCAATCATCGTCCGGCTATGCCGCCAGCGGTCCACGACACCGCTATTTCGCAAGGGCTGATCCGATATTGCCCTGTGTGCGATGGCTTCGAGGCCCGAGGTATGCGGATCGCGGTGCTCGGGTGCGACGCTCACGGGGCGGGCGAAGCCGAATTCCTGTGCCGGTATGGGAAACGGATAACGCTCTTGGCGCAGAATACGATCGACCTGCTTGACGATGACCGCTCCCGACTGAAGCGGCTTGGAGTTGAAATCGCGGAGAGCCCCGTGCGCGCGCTCAGGATTGATGGACCGCACATCATTGCCGAGTTGGAACGGGGCGGCGAGCTGCGCTTCGACACCCTATATCCGGCGCTCGGCACATCGCCGCGAAACCGTTTGGCGGCTGCCGTCGGTGCGCAGGTGGCCGAAGACGGCTGCATCCTCACCGACGAACATCAGCAGACAAATGTACCTGGCCTGTTCGCGGCGGGGGACGTGGTGGAGGGGCTTGACCAGATCAGCGTCGCGATGGGGCAAGCCGCAAAGGCCGCGACCGCGATTCACAATATGTTGCGCGAACGCGACGAGGCCTTGGGCGCGGCGGTGGGCGGGCTCAGCGCACCCTCCACCCGTTCCGAAGTGGATGCTGCAGAAGGAAAAGGGTGAAGGAAAGTGCCATGGTGCAACGCCATACGGACGACCTGCCCATTGATGGCTGCACGGGCCGGGAGACGGAAAAGGCGAAAACGCCCCGATCCTTGCCGTGCCGCGGATCGGCCGCCGAAATCAGATAGGCCGATCATCCGGGGTTTGCGGTCCGACCGCCCTGACCTTGTCCTCGCCCCTATGCTCCCGGCGTCGGGGGCTTTTTTGTCGAGCGAAGCGGGACTTAGCCCGCTTGACCTGTTGCGGGAGACTTTTGTCGCGGCGCCTCAATCGATGCCCCGCTGCGATATTAATGGTCCGACGCGTGCTCGGCTACTAGGCAAGTCACCACGCCCGCCAGCAATGCAGCCGCCCAGCCGCCATTGACGTAGCGCAGTGCATCACCGCGCTCGGCTTTCCGCAGCAGGGCGAGCGTGGCCACAATAATGAGCATGGCCTCAAGCCATTCGCGCAGCAGGATGGTGAAGAGCCGACAAAGATCGCGCCGCTGTTAAACGCGTCGGGTGATAGCGCTCTAAGCTTACCAGGAACGGCAGAAGTCCAAATATGTCAGTTGCCCAAACGGCCGTCGCATCGCAAGTCGCCAAAGCAGTCATGTCAGGGTGAGCGGGCGCAGCGATCACGCCGGGCGCGACACCAGCTACGCTTTAGGTCGGCGGCGCGCCGAACTACAGCGTCCGCATGGAAGGCGTGTACGGGCTCGCCGCTCAATCAACTTGAGGGTAACGTCAGGGCCTCAATTAGTGAATTGCCGATGCGGATTGAGGGATTGCGCTATGCCGTGCGTATTGAGCTGTAGGAACATGGCAGACGCCCTGGTCACGTCGGCGCTGCCTTAGCCATTTCGGGGAGATAGCCAATGGCTGGTTTGCGAGATATCGACTTCCGTCGGCACATGCCAAGCGCGACATTCACTTTGCTGGCGGCTCTGGTTTTCGCAGGGCTGGGCGGGATCGCCATCTATCTCGGCCTGTACAATATCGCCGCTGATACGCCGCACTTTCGTCCTACCTATTGGCTGATCGAAAAACTTCGCGATCAGTCCATTTCGGTTCGCGCGCGATCAATCACCGTGCCCAAGGACCTGGCCGATCCGAAGCGGATATCGGCCGGTGCGGGTCTTTACACCGAGATGTGCAGCGGGTGTCATCTGGCTCCGGGCATGGAAAAGACTGAATTGAGTCAAGGCCTGTATCCTCAGGCGCCGGAACTCAGCCGGGGGACGGCGCGTTCGCCTGCGCAACAATTCTGGATGATTAAACATGGGATCAAAATGACAGCCATGCCGGCGTGGGGAAAAACGCACAATGATCAACTAATTTGGAATATGGTAGCCTTCATCCAACAACTTCCGAAGTTGTCGCCCTCCCAATATGAGGATTTGACAAGGACTTCTCCAATGGATCACGACTCGATGATGAATAATATGGGAGAAATGGAGAAGGCTCCATCTGAAGAAGAAGGTGAGCTCGGCCATGCTCATTCAGCACAATGAGCGTCATGACGTTAACAAGATGCGGCTATTACGCCATCTAAAGATTGGAAAGATCCTTGTACGTTTTGCCTGTTTGAATAGGTTTCACGAATTGATGGAGTTTTTTCAAAAGATCGATGATCGTTACTAGAGGCAACGAACGAGGAGTGAAGGCAAGAAATTCGAAATCGTGCCGGGTTCGGCATAACTTCGATTGCGCCGAAAGCTATACCATGCCGAGCGGGCGTGGGGTACCCGCACCTTCCCGCAACTTTGCGGACATCGGCTCGGCATAGTTTTTAGCATCCGATCTGGGGGCAATCGACATGGCTTTGTCACAATGAGGCCTTGCCACGAGGCGTGAAGATGGCGAGACTCTGGGCATGAAGAACGATGTCGATCATCTCCCGCCGACGCAGCAGGAAGAACTGGCGCTGGCAACGCGGATTTCAATGGATGAATTTGCCGTCGCGATACCGCGGTCGCGCGGCCAGTGAACATCATCGTCCACACGCTCGACGAGGTGAACCGGGGGCTGAGGCATGGCGAGTATTTTTGGGTCGACATAGCGCGTGACGGGGTCGTGCTCTACAATCTTCCCGGAAGCGAACTGGCCACCCCGATGCCTATGAACTGGCCAGCGAGTACCTTGCGAAGCAGCTTCCGGCAGTTGACCGGTGGCTGAAGCTAGGCGCAGTGTCCTGCGCCGAAAGTGAGCACGACCCGGAGTGGGCTAAGAATGCGGCGTTCAACCTCCATTAGGCCGCAGAAACTGCCTACACCTGCTACCTTCTGGTACGCAGCCACTATGTCCCGCGTTCGCATATCTGAAGTTTTTACGCTCGCTGGCGGAGGATCGGGAGACGCGGCTCGTGGACGCCTGGCCGAGGGCGACGAAGGTCGATCGCCGACGCTTCGAGTTGGCAAAACGCGCTTATGTCGAGGCTCGCTACTCGGCTGCGTATGCCATCGACGGCGGCGATCTGCAGGCGATCAGATCAGCGGTCACCACGCTGCGCGACACGGTGGAGACGGTGTCGCGCGAATGGCTCGACGGGCTCGGCCAGAAGGCCGACCTCTAATCGCCTCGGCGACGCATGCTATAGCTGGTCGAGGAAAGCCAGAAGCCGAGCTTCCAGTTCGAACCGCCCGGATCGCTCCTGATTATGGGGCTGGAGGTTGGCGAGCGCAGCGGCCTTGAGTGCGATATGGTCGTGGAGGCAGGTCTGGGTCGTGAGGATCCACTCATGTCCGAGCCAAAGTGCGATCACCGACAGGTCGACACCGGCCTTGGAGCCGTTCCATCGCGGCGGTGTGCCGAAGGACATGCAGCGATACACGCTCGTGCAGCAGCGATGGGCATGCGCGCGCGCCGTCCGAACATGCTTGGCGAGCAGATAGTGGATCGCGACGGGGCTGAGGCGGCCACCGCGGATCGTCGGAAATAGCGCCGACGCGCTGCCGTGTGGCAGTTTCTTCAGCCCAGTTCTGCATCGCAGCGCCGACCTGGACTGCGAGCGGCGTGGGCCGTTCCTTGCGGCCGTTGCGGACGCATCGAACATGCGCGCCCGTGCCAAACGCGGCGTCGCTGCGATCGAGACTGCGCTCCTGCCGACGCGACGAAAGATGCAGGCGCGAAGGGGGCAAAGGCGCGGACCGGTGCTAATTGCTGGTGTAACGCGGCGAGCGCAGGAAGCAGTTCATCGAACTCGGCGGTCTCATTGCGCAGACCAAGCTGGCCGGGCTAGCCGCCGACGATCATAACGCTCTACGGCGGGTCCCACGCAGTCGCGGTCAGCCTGCGTGCCGAGGATCACAACCGTGCGCTCCTCCGCCGGTAGCGCAAGAGCAGGCGACTTTCGAGGCCGAGCAGGAAGCATCCGGCATCAGCGATCGGCGCGAGGTCAGCCGGCGTGGAGTGGCCGGTCGAAGACGATCTTCAGGGCCGCGACCGTCGCACGTCATGAGCTTACTGATCTGTCGCCCTGCTGGCATTCACCGAAAGTCGTTGATCGAAAATGCCTTGGGTGCGATGAACACGCGATGACGCGGTAACTGATCGACACTATTCTCCGGATAATCGAGCGCTCCCCAATCGTATCCGGCGCAGTCTTGACGCGAAAGACCCGGTCGCCCGCATCTGGGCCGCGGAATCGCTCGCGGCGATGATCGCCGAAGCACTCGACCAGCAAGCTGAAACGGCCGCCTGACCAGCGATCATTTCCGACGGAGGTGAAGCATGGCTGATTACGAGATTGTCGCTGTCCGTCAGGCTGGCACCGATCCGCGCACGCACCATATTGATGCGGTGCAGGTCGGCACCAGCCTCTTTCTTGTCGATCAGATCATCGGTTGGATCAGCGATGGAACGCATCGCTTCCGGGTGCATTGTGAGGGCGGGGAGGTCGACGTCTTCGTCAAACGAAATGAATCGTCCGGGCGGCTTTATCTCACAACCGAAGGGGGAGGTTTCCCGCCGGTCGTTCTCCTCTCCTTGCCGCGTGCTTAGATCGCGCAGTCTTCATGCCTGCTTCCGGGAGCCGCGGTGGCTGACCGAAGGATGGGTCCGATCGGCAAAGGGGGGAGGTAATGGGCAAATATGACGCTCTGGGTGTTTTCCTGCGTCGCTGGGCGGCTCGCAACGGCGGACAGGAAGTGGAACTCACCTTCGCGCAGATCGAGGGCCTGATCGGCGCGCCGCTTCCCAAGGCGGCGGTCCATATGACCTGGTGGTGCGATCAATCCGGCGTGCAGTCGCGCGCATGGTGCGATGCCGGCTTCGCTGCACGACTGATCGCACATGAAGAGTCCGTTATTTTCGGACGGTGCCACGCGCGAGCGCCAAGGTAACGATGAAGGTGGGGCGACCCTGAAATTGGACGAAATGCTTTCTGAACCGCCTCCGGCATATTTTTCCATTTCGCTACCTCGCTGTCTGCAACAATCGGCGATGCGTTGCGCAAGTCGGCGCGAGTGTGGGACGCCTATTTCGTGTGGCGCTTGATCCCGTTTGCCGCCGCCGCTGTGCGCGCCTGAGTGCCAAGGCCGATCTCCTTGGCGAGCGCGGGCCCTTCTCGGCATAGTTCGAAGCGAACAGCGGATAATCGTTGGGCAGGTTCCATTTGGCGCAATCCTCGTCGGGCAATCGAAGCCTTTGAGCCTTCGGAACAGGCGCTCGACCGCATTTCGCCGCTTGTAGAGGTCGCGGTCATGCTGCCAAGGGTTCCGGCGGTTGGTCTTTGGCGGCACGACCGGCGTGAAGCCAAGATCCAGGGCTAGTTGCCGGGTCTCATCGCCTTCATAGGCTCGGTCCATCAGCAGAGGCAGGCCGGTCATCGGCTTGTCCCATTGCCGCAAAGGGACCGGCCCTCGGGCGCGTCATGCGCCTGTCCGCCCGAGAGGCTGAATGTCAGAACTGTCCGGTCATCCGCGGCGACCAGATGAACCTTCGTGTTCCACCCGCCGCGGGATTTGCCGATGGATTGAGGCCCCTTTTTTTGGCGCCCCATCGGGATGCACCTTCACGCTCGTGCTGTCGATGCCGAGGCATTCAACCTTGATCCGGATCAGCCGATGCTCCTGCATCGCGGCACATAGCCGATCCAGAACACCCGCCTCGGCCCAGCGGCGTAACCGGGTGTAGACCGTGTGCCATGGCCCGAACCGGGGCGGCAGGGCACGCCATTTGCAGCCGTTCTCGGTGATGTAAAGCACCGCGTCTGATCAAGGTCAGATTGGCAATCCGTACATTGCCCCGCTGAACAGGAAGATAGGGACGGATCAGCTCATATTGCGCTTCGCTTACCTCATTCATATCAATCAGATAGCATTCATCCATTCCTGCATGGATAATACACCATCAAACGCCGGGACCAAACACCTTATGTGTCTCGCCTTTGCTATAGATGTTCCGTCACCGATCGTGGCCGGGATCGGTGCCCGGGTGGGTACAGCGCTAAACACCTTGTGGCCTGACCACGTTCGCTAGCAGGCTGATCCCGCCTCTCTTCACCGTCTCGAACAGTTGACGGCGGCCCGTTTGCGGGACCGCGAAGCATAAGGAAGAGAGTGTGATATGATAGCAGCGACAAACGCCGTGGGCATAGATGTATCCCGCGACTGGCTCGACGGATTTTGCCATCCTTCGGCACGGCGTTTCCGCCTGCCGAACACCTCACATGGCCACAAGCAGCTGTGCGAGCTGATTGAGCCTATGTCGGGCCTGGTCAAGGTTGGGTTCGAGGCGACGGGCGGTCAGGAATGGGCGCTCTGGATCACCCTTGCAGCAGCAGGGGTCGAAGCTGTGCAACTATTCCCAGCACAGATTAAGGCCTTCGCCCTTTCCCGGGGCACCCGCGCGAAGACAGATCGGATCGACGCGGAGCTCATCGCTAGCTTCATGCTGTTCAGGCCAGAAGCGGGACGAACATTACCAAATGAAAATCTTCGCACTCTAAGAACTTTGACGACAAGACGTGCCCAGATCGTTGACATACGCAAGCGGCTCGCCGCACAGATCTCGGCACGCAAGAAGCAGGGTGTGGCGGGAGATGTCGAAGATATGAACGTTGCCCTCAAGGCGATGCTGGACGAACAGATCGACGAGATCGAACGTCGGATCGAAAGCGCTATCGCGCAAGATGAGAGCCTCGCGACGAAGGCGCAACTTCTGCGCTCCATTCCGGGAATCGGTCCCGTCTCGGCCGCGATGCTGATCGCTGAAATGCCTGAACTCGGGAGGATGACGGCAGGCGAAGCGGCGTCCATGACCGGCCGTGCTCCGGTGCCGCATGACAGTGGGGCAATGCGCGGCAGGAGAACAATCGTTGGAGGACGGCGAGCGCTGCGACATGTGCTGTTCCAGGCCGCGCTCGCCGCTGCGTGTCACAATCAGATGCTGAAACCAGTAGCCAAAGGACTCAAAGAGCGTGGAAAACCCCACAAACTCGTCATCATCGCAATCGAGCGCAGGCTCGTCACCATCGCCAATGCTGTCCTCAAAACGGCTTCGCCCTGGCGGCCATATCAAGCCGCTTAAACACAGTTGCTAGAAGCTGAATCTGGCCGATCGTCAGATAACGGCCTATGTTCCGGCATAGCCTATGAGCGTTGCGAAAATTGAGACGCATGATTTGCCGGTCTTCTGGCATCAATCTGTTATTTCAACCTTATTTTTTGACGCCGCTCCAGCTTCGACCTCGCGATTCCACTGCTTCATGAATCGGTTTCGGGTTAGTCGGTCCTGCGCAATAAGCAGTTCAGGACCCACGCGCACTGCGCGCATCGGCGCGGTGGTGTTGCGCAACTTCATTGGCCGTTCGACATCGCTGCGAACGGACGGCATCGCATGGCGGGAAAGCAGCAACTGGCCCTTGGCGGACAACAGAAAATCCAGAAACAACCGTGCGGCATTGGGATGGTCGGACGTGGTCGGGATCATTGCGATCCGCGACATGACCAGCGTGTAATCGGCGGGAAAAATGACCCCCAGCTCGGGATTGAGGGCCGCTTCGTCCAACGCGTAGGATCCAAGAACATTGTAGCCGATCACCGATCGCCCGCTTGACACGTCCTTGATCACCTCTTCGCTGGTCGAGAAAAAACGGGCCTCGTTGGCGCCAAAGCCATGTGCCATCTGCCAGACGTGGCCGCTGATGGCATCGTCCTGCGACAGGCAGAGATAGCCCACCGACGATGTCGCCGGATCATAAGTTGCGATACGCCCCCGCAGTTCCGTGTCGCGCCGTTCGAGCAACCGGACGAAGTCCATATGGTTGCGCGGCACGCGCTCGGGCGACAGCAGCACCTTGTTGTAGACCATGACGACCGGCTCGGCGGTAACGCCCCACGCCTGATTCTTCCAGTTCGCCCAATCAGGCAGATTTCCCTTTTCGGGCGAGTCATAAGACTGGGCATAGCCATCGTTTACGAGCTTGATCTGCATGTCCATTGACGACGACAGGAGGAGGTCGGGATTCGCGCGCCCGGTCTTTTTGCTGGCCAGAAATCGGTTGCGGACGTCGCGGGCCGAGAGATCGTGATAGTCGGCTGTTATCCCAGGATAGGCGCGTTCGAATGCAGATAGAAGATCGCGCATGACCTTCCGGTCGGTCGTCGACCAGATGACTAGCCGGCCTTCCTTCGTGCCGTCCTCGACGAGGTTCGCGTAGGAAACGTCATAGCCCGCGGGAACCCGCGCGATGTAGTCGGTGTCCGGAGAACAGCCGCCCGAAAGCCCCAAAATTCCGACCCAGAGCCCGAGGCGGCGGACGATGTCGCGTGATTTCATCGGGGCTTTCCCCTTCGCACGTTACTCTCCCTTCAAATCTCCTGTGGACCAATATGCGGAGTTTCGCCAGATTGAAGCGATGGCGAGGATATTGCTTGTCGAAGATGATCCGCCCCTTGCGCGCGGTGTTTCCGCACTGCTGAGGAGCGCGGGGCATTCGGTCGATATTGCCGAGGATGGCGAGACCGCGATGATGGTCGTCCGCGAGGAACCCTATGCGCTGGTGGTGCTCGACATCGGACTGCCGGACGTTTCGGGTCTCGACGTCCTGAATGCGATCCGGCGCGGTGAATCGAAGGTCCCCGTACTGGTCCTCACAGCGCGCGATGCGATCGAGGATCGCATCGCGGGACTGGACCATGGCGCCGACGACTATCTGCTGAAGCCCTTCGATACGGGCGAGCTCGAGGCGCGCGTTCGCGCGCTGCTGCGCCGCGCGGCAGGCGAAGCATCGCCGCTGACGACGATCGGCCGGCTGACCATCGATCCCGCTCGTCGTATCGCGGCGGTCGACGGACGGGCGCTTGATTTGCGGCGCCGCGAATGGGCCGTCCTCGAACGCCTCTCGGCGCAGACAGGCAAGGTCGTTCCAAAGGAAAGATTGAGCGCGGAGGTGTTCGGTTATGACGAACCTGTGTCGCCGAACGCGATCGAGGTCTATGTCGCGCGCCTTCGCCGCAAGCTTGGGCCCGATGGTCCCTCGATCCGGACGATCCGCGGCCTCGGCTATGTGATCGAACCGCGTTGAGTCCCGACCGGCCGCTGGGAGGGTCGCTGACGGGCCGGATGCTCGGATGGCTGGTGCTTCCGGTTGCGATGCTGGCGCTGGTTCTCGGGGTCGCCGGCTCTTTTGCAATTACCCGCACGGTCGGCGCCGTCAACGACCGGATATTGAGCGCGGCATCGCGCGGGATAGCCGACTCGCTGGCCAGCGACGATGGCGAAATCACACTCGACCTTTCGCCTGCCGTGTTCGGAATGCTGGAGAATAATGCGCGGGACAATGTCTATTACAGCGTCCGACGGGGGCGCGAAATCCTGACCGGATATTCGGATCTGCCCCAGATCCGGATCGACCAGGCACGGCGGGAGGAGTTCACCTTCGCCGAAAGCCGATATCTGGGGCATGAGGTCCGTATCGTGGCCGTTACCCGGATCGTGCCGCAGATCAGCGAGCCGATCGTCGTGCAGGTCGCCGAAACGCTCGGTGCGCGCAAGCGCATGGCGCGTGGGTTGCTGGTCGGACTCGCGGTGCTGGAACTCGCGCTCATCGCTACCGCGGTCATGCTGATGCCGATCGCCGTGCGTCGCGGCCTTGCGCCGCTGAAACGCCTGCAAAGCGAAATGGACCGGCGGGGGGCGGAGGATCTGACGCCACTCTCGACCGCCGGGGTTCCGGGTGAACTCGGCGATCTGGTCAGCGCGTTCAACACGATGCTCGCCCGGCTCGACAGCGGATTTGCCGGCATTCGACGATTCACCGCCGATGCGTCGCACCAGATGCGCACGCCGCTGTCTATCCTGCGCACCCATGTTGCGGTTCTCAAGCGGGCAAAGCCGGGAAGCACCGAAGCGAAGGGATCGATCGAAGATATCGACCATGCGGGGACCCGGCTCAGCCATTTGCTGAACCAACTGCTGTCGCTGGCGCGGGTCGATAGCGGACATCCCGAACGGGTGATCCTTGAGCCGGTCGATCTCGGCCGGTTGGCGGCCGATGTCGTGAGCGGGCAGAAGGCGGCGGCGGACGCCAGGAAGATTCGACTGCACCTCGATGCGCCGCAGCGCGCGGTCGACGTCCGGACCAACGCGGCGCTGGCGACCGAAATGCTCGTCAACATCGTCGACAATGCCATTCGCTACAACCGGCCGGACGGCGAGGTCTGGGTGATCGTCGGGGAGGCGCCTGCCGCGATACGGGTCGAGGACGATGGGCCTGGCATCCCGCCCGAAGATCGCGAAAAGGTCTTTGCGCGTTTCATTCGCCTGAACCCGCGGGCCGGGGGTGACGGCAGTGGCCTGGGGTTATCGATCGCCCGTTCGATCGCCGAGACCCTCGGCCTCGACATCGAGCTCGACAATGGGCCGGACGATCGCGGTTTGCGCGTTGCGATTATTTTCCCTCCCGATGCTGACAGCTTGGTGAAAGGTCCCTGAGCTAGGTGGGGATGCAATGTTCCGGAACAGGAACCGCAGTCAGGGAGGATTTGTGGTTATCCATCAAGGCATAGACATGCCGGCATCGTTGCCGGACTGCCGAAGCGCGGGGAGCCTTGTCCGGCTTCCGGCTGCGGCGCCGCACGGCTGATTCCGGCCATGCTGTCCGTCTACGCCTTTGCGATGGTCAGCGTCTTCATGACGCTCATCATGACCAAGCGCCTTTCCGCGATCGTCGCACTGATTGTCGTGCCGGTTTCCTTCGCGCTGGTCGGCCTGTTGTTGTTCGGCGCCTATCAGACCGACCTCGGTACGATGATGATGAACGGCGTAAAGCAGCTCGCCCCGACCGGCGTCATGCTGGTCTTCGCGATCCTCTATTTCGGGCTGATGATCGACGTCGGCGTTTTCGACCCGCTGATTCGCGCGATTGTCCGGATCGTGCACGGCGATCCGGTCCGCATCATGATCGGCTCCGCGCTGCTTGCACTGACCGTCTCGCTCGATGGCGACGGCGCAACGACCTATATGATTACCACCGCGGCGATGCTGCCCGTCTATCGTCATATGAAGATGGACGTCCGGATGCTCGCCTGCGTCGTGATCATGGCGGGCGGGGTGATGAATGTGCTGCCGTGGGGCGGTCCCACCGCGCGGGTCGCGAGCGCGTTGCACGTCGACGTCAGCGACATATTCCTGCCGCTGATCCCGTCGATGATCGCGACCGCGGCCTGGGTCGTGTTCGTCGCCTATCGTTTCGGACTGAAGGAACGCGACAGGCTGGCGAAGCTGCCGGTCGATGCGGTCGACGAAGATGCGACCGCATCCGAAATCCTCGCAGCCGACGTCGAAAGCCATGTCGAGGCGCGGCGTCCACGGCTCTTCTGGTTCAATCTCGCGCTGACGTTCGGGCTCCTGGTAATGCTGGTCATGGGCGTCATGCCGCTCGCCGTCCTCTTCATGCTCGCCTTTGCGCTCGCGATGATGATCAACTTCCCGTCGCTCGACGAACAGCGCGAACGGCTGTCGGCTCATGCGGGCAACGCGCTCGCGGTGGGCGGGCTGGTCTTTGCCGCCGGCATCTTCACCGGCATCCTTTCGGGGACGCAAATGGTCGAGGCGATGGCCGCTACGGTGACCCACGCGGTGCCCGAAAGTATGGGTCCCTATCTGGCGCCGATCGCCGCCGTGCTGAGCGCGCCCTTTACCTTCTTCATTTCCAACGACGCCTTTTACTATGGCATCGTACCCATCCTTGCCGAAACCGGCGCGCAATACGGCATCAGTCCCGTCGAAATGGGGCGCGCCTCGCTGGTCGGGCAACAGGTCCATCTCTTGAGTCCGCTCGTCGCCTCGACCTTCCTGCTCGTGAGCTTCGTCGGAATCGAACTCGGCGAGCATCAGCGCTTCACGCTGAAATGGGCGCTCGGCTCGTGCGTCGTCTTTTTCTTCACCGCGATCCTTACCGGCGCGTTCCCGTTCGTCGCTGCGGGTGGATGACGGGCGGGACGAGGTGGTCGGGAGGCAATGGTCGCGGCCTCCGCTGACCCGTTGGGCCGCGCTGCTTGCCCTCTCGATCGCGCTGACCGGATTGCTGGAACTTCTTGCCGTTCCGGCGGCCATGCTGCTCGGCCCGATGCTTGCCGGCATCGTCCTTGCGATGCGAGGCAAGACGGTAACCGTGCCGCGCCCCTGCTTCCTCGCGTCGCAGGCGGTCATCGGCTGTCTGATCGCGCGCTATTTCGAGCCGGGGTTGCTGGCGACGCTGGCGAACGACTGGCCCGTCTTCGTCGGCGTGACCTTCGCTGTCTTTGCCGCGAGTTTTGCACTCGGCTATCTCCTGATGCGGTCGGGCGCGGTGCCGGGCACTGCCGCGATCTGGGGATCGGCCCCCGGCGGGGCGGCGCCGATGGTGATTCTAGCCGACGCCTATGGCGCCGACGCGCGTCTTGTTGCGGTTATTACCTATATGCGCGTCCTGACCGTCGTCGTTGTGGCGTCTGTTCTGCTGGCGTCTGTAGGCGACGGCCATACCGCTCCGGACAGGCCGGTGGCGCTGTGGCAAGGATTCGATCTCGCGGCGCTGGGTGTCACCCTGCTGGTCGTGCTGGCGAGCGTTGTCGCCGGCCTGGTACTGCGTATCCCGGCGGGGCCGATGATCAGCGCGATTGTCATCGGCACGGCGTGGAACTGGTGGTCGGGCGCGGCGTTGGCAACCCCGGCTCCGCTCCTCGCCGCCGCCTACGCCTTCATCGGCTGGCGCATCGGCCTGACGTTCAGCCGCGACGTGGTAACCAGCGCGGCCCGCAGCCTGCCGTGGATCATTCTTTCCTCGCTGGTGCTGGTCGCCATGTGCGCCGGGCTGGGCGGCCTTCTGGTCTGGCAACTCGGCATCGATCCGGTCACGGCCTATCTCGCTACCAGTCCCGGCGGGCTCGATTCGATCGCGATCATCGCGGTGTCGACGCACAGCGACACGCCGCTTGTGATGTCGTTGCAGGCGATGCGATTTCTGGTCGCCTTGTCGCTCGGACCACGTGTGGCCATGTTGGTTTCAAATAGATTTAGTAAAATCAATACTATGACATGATGCCCTGCATGTCGGGCGGCGACAGCTTGGTGACAGCTTGCGTGCCTAATGTGGGAAAAGAGGCTCGAAGAATCGGGTCCGCAACGAGTGATCGGCAAGACCGGTCAGGGGAGGATTTATGGCAGGCAAGGTACGCGCCCGGAAGCTGTGGGCCTATTCGCAAAGCAGTAGCGGATCCATCGCGATCACAATGATGGCGAAAGTCGCGGCGCCGCGCTTTCCCGTCGCACGTCTTTCGAGTGCGATGCTCGTAGGATGCGTCGCGGGCCTGATCGGTGTCCCGGCCGGTACCGCTCGCGCTCAGGAGGTCGACGCGGCCGCCGTCGAAGGTGCGGAAACATCCGATGCGGCAGGCAATGCGGAAATTATCGTAACGGGCTCGCTGATCGCGCGCCGCGATGCGCGGTCTTCTAGCCCGATTTCCACCGTCGGCGAAAGCGAACTTTCCGCGACGGGGCAGCCTTCGCTCGACAAGGTGATCGGACAGTTGCCGCAATTTGCGGGTGGGCAAGGCGCCGCCGAGGTCGGCGACACGCAGGGCACCATCGGCTTTGGCGGCGGCCAGTCCTACAGCGACCTGCGCGGGCTCGGCCCGAACCGCTCGCTCGTTCTGCTCGATGGTCGCCGGCTCATGCCGTCGAGCCCCGATGGCGCCATCGATCTCAACACCATTCCATCGTCGCTGATCGGGTCGGTCGAGGTGATCACCGGCGGCGCGTCGGCGACCTATGGATCGGATGCGGTCGCCGGGGTTACCAATTTCAAGCTGCGCACAAATCTGGACGGCCTCGAACTGTCCGCGAAAAAGGGGATTACCGACGAAGGCGACGGCGATACCACCAGCGTGAGCGCTGCCTTCGGTGCGGATTTCGCCGAGGACCGCGGCAATTTCCTCTTTGCCGTGGAATATGCAGAACGCGGGGCGGTGATCGGCAGCGCCCGGCCCTTTTTTGCCAATATCCGGCAGCTTGCCCGCCCTCCGGAAGGCATTATCGCGGCCGGAAACTATGGCGGCGGCGCGCCGACGATCGCTGCCGTCAACGCCGTTCTGGCGCGATATGCCGGAACTACGCCGATTTCCGGCAGCGGCCTCTATAGCGGGGCGATCGGGGTCAATGGCGACGGCACGATATTCACCGACCTTGCCGGAACCAATTGCGTCCAGAACTATCGCGGCCTCAACCAGGGCGTCGTGGGCCTCAACATCAGCAGCAACTGCCGCCAGGTCCAGATCGCACTCGGGCAATATTTCGCCGTCCAGGTTCCGCTGAAACGCTACAACGCCTTTGCGCGGCTGACCTATGAATTCAGCCCCGAAATTACCGGCTATGCCCAATTCGGCTATCTGCGTTCGGAAGCCTTCAGCCGGACCGGGCCCGGCTCGTCGAAACCTTCGGCACCCTTGCTGGTGCCCCAGAACAATCCCTTCCTGACGGGCAACGCCGATCTGCGCGCCATTCTGAATTCGATCACGCCAACCCCGACCGGAAATATCATCGTCACCAAGGCGCTGACCACGCTCGGCAACCGCCTGTCGTCCTTCGACAATGACGTCTGGCAAGCCGTATTGGGCCTGAAAGGCGAAATTCCGGGCACCTCGTTGCAATGGAATGTCTACGGATCCTACGGAAAGTCGAAATTCGTCAACGTGATGGCGGGTGATATCAGCCTCGCGGCCGTCACGAGCGTACTCAACGGGACCGCCAACTACAGCGGCCCCGCTGGCACCTGCCGCGGCTATGCTTGGAATCCGCTCGGTCTCGATCCGCTCAGCCCGGGCTGCCTCGAATATGTCGGTCGCACGAACATCAACGTGAACGACCAGTCGCAAAGGATCGTCGAGGCGACGATCCAGGGGCCACTTTTCGCCCTGCCGGCCGGCGATCTGAGCTTCGCGCTGGGGGCCGGAAACCGCCAGACTTCGTTCGATTATCTTCCCGATTCGACACTCTCGACCAACGATTCGATCGGCTACGGATTTGTGAGCGCGGCGTCGGGGAAGCAGAAGGTCAGCGAGGTTTTCGCCGAATTGCTCGTGCCGATCCTCAGGGATACGCCCTTCTTCCAGGAACTCACAGCAAACCTCGGCTATCGCTATTCGGATTACAGCCTGTTCGGGGGGCAGCACACCTACAAGGCCGATCTGAGCTGGCGTCCCGTCGAGCCGGTGTTCGTGCGCGGCAGCTATTCGGTCGCGATCCGCGCGCCCAGCCTCGGCAATCTGTTCGGGCCGACGTCGGTCGCGCAGCTGCCGATCGGGACGGGCCCGAATGCGGGCGATCCCTGCGCGGTCGGCAGCATCTATCGTACCGGGGGGAGCGCGAGCCAGGTGCAGGCGCTCTGCCAGGCACAGGGCGTTCCCGCGGCGATCTATCCGACCTATACCTATGGCATTTCAACCGTCGCCGGGCAGGATGGCAGTAACGTCAATCTGACACCGGAGCGGGCCAAGACCTATTCGTTCGGGGTAGTGTTGACACCGCGTTTCGACAGCAAGCTGTTCGACAAGGTCAGCCTGTCGGTGGATTATTACAATATCCGGATCAAGGACGCGATCGGATCGCTGCTGCTTTCGGATATCCTGCCGCGCTGTTTCAATTCGGATGGTGTGAGCAACCCGTCCTATTCGTTGAACAACGCTTATTGCCAGCGCATTTCGCGAGATCCGCTGACCGGGCAGATCGCGTTGGGCCAGCAGGGTCTCTTCAACTTCGCGACCTACACGGTCGCAGGCATCGACACCCAGTTCACCTGGGGCTTCGGACTCGACGCGCTCGGGCTACCACCGTCGGCGGGGGCGCTCGAATTCAGCACGACGGCGTCCTATCTGCGCCAGTACAAGGTGGCGGGCCTGCTGGGATCACCAACGCTCAACTATGCCGGAAGCGCCGGCTTCGGCGGCGTCGGCGGCGGAATTTCGCATCCCGAGTGGAAGATCAACACGCGCGTTACCTATTCGAACGATGCTTTCAGCCTGTCGCTTCTGTGGCGACATATTTCGGCGATGGTCCATTCGGACGCGATCGCCAATCCGGCGTCGACGACGCCGGGCGTCCCGGCCTATAATTATCTCGACCTCAACGCCGACTTCGACATCGACAAGCGCTTTTCCTTCGGACTGGGCGTGACCAATCTGACCGACAAGGCACCGCCTTTCATCAGCGCTTCGCCGCTGACGACCGATGCGGCGACCTATGATGTGATCGGGCGCTCCTTCTACGCATCGATCAAGGCGAAGTTCTAGACGCGGAGCCGATCGAGATATCGGCACCCTCGCAGACCTTTTCATCCTGACTTGAGCTGGCTTCTTCTGAGGCCGGCTCCCTTTTTTGTCGTAATCTCGGAAACTCCGCTACGCGCATCATTCGAGCAGTACTTGCTAGCCAAACGGAAATCCGCCAATTTTCAGGCACATCATCGGAGCTCGAGCCTGCGGAGTTCCGGGTAGTTCCGGAATAAAGAACGTCGACGATTGCGACTGAGAGCCTGATCCGAAATTAAGTTGAGTGGTATCAGCTGGTTATCTTGACGCTGGCTCAAGTCGTTGATTCAGGGGTTTTGCAACAAACTTCCGGAGAGCGACGATGTGGACCGATACCACTCGGACGTAATATGCCCGTGCAGGCTTGGCTTAGCCAAGCGATTTGACCGATGCCGAATGGGCGCTGCTTGAGACGTTCTTCCCACCGCCCTCCCATGTGGGGCGCCCGCGCAAGCGGCCGCTGCGGCGCATTGTCGAGGCGATCCTGTATCTGTTGCGCGGCGGGCTGCCGTGGCGGATGCTAACAGCGCAAGACGTTTAATGGGTCCTGACCCTAGCAATTGTTTGCTTGGCACGACTTGAGACTGGGCGCGGTCCGTCTTGAATCGGCCAAAGTCGAATTTCCTAGTTCCGCTGTAAAGCATGCAGCGTTTGATTGCCCTGTCGGCGCAATCCTTTTGGCGCTATAGGGTCGGTATGATCGGTCGTCGCGATAATTATCGATAGCGACGAAGATAGACGACCTTGCATATCAGACCGCGCACAGGCCCGCATTCAGAGACCGCTAGAGAATCGACCCGACCTGATGAGCGCAGAGGACGAGGAACAGAATTGAGGCCAGCGCGAGCAGGAGGTTTGAGAGCCAGCCCGAACGAAACTCGCGCGGGATCGCGCGACCGTTAAGAAGCCAGACGAGGGTCAGCGCAAGGAACGGCATGAAGAAGGCACCGAACGCCCCATAGGCGATGATGAGTGCGAAGGGTTGGCCCAGCGTCAGCAGGATCATCGGCGGGAAAGTTAGCCAAAGCACATAGAAGCGGAAGGCCGGGCTCGTTTCGAGATCGCTGCGGTCGCCCCCCGCATGGGTGCCCCTGAGGTTGCGCACAAAATCGGCAAACAGCAGTGACACCCCTTGCCAGACGCCCAGAATCGACGAAAAAGTCGTCGCTACGAAGCCGATAAGGAAGACCGTCGCGACGCGCGGACCGAAGCGTTCGGCGAGCACGGCTTCGAGATCGAGCAAGCCGCGGTCGCCGCTTGCAAGGCTGATCTGCGCCGCGTGAAGCAGCTCGGCACCAACGATGAGCATCGCGACGACAAAAATGCCGGTAACAATATAGGCAACGCGGTTGTCGAACCGCATCATCCCCATCCATGCCGGCGTATGCCACCCTTTGGCGTTGACCCAATATCCATAGGCGGCCAGCGTGATCGTGCCGCCGACGCCGCCGATCAGGCCGAGCGTGTAGATCACCGATCCGTCGGGAAGGCGCGGCACCAGACCGCCGACTGCCGCACCTACATCGGGGACGACGAGGATCGCGAGGCCGACCACCACGACGAACATGACGCCGATGAAGAGCTTCATTCCCGCTTCAAAGATCGCATACCGATTAGCAGCACGAAGGCAGCGCCGAGCACGCCCGAGAGGCCACCCCAGACCCAGAACGACAGCACATCCGGGAACAGGGCCGATAGCGGCAGCGCCGTCGCGCTCATCGCGGTGCCCCCGTACACGAAACCCCAGAGGACGATGTAGATGCCGAAAAACCAGCTCGTCCAGCTGCCAAGCGAGCGCCAGCCTTCGAGGATCGTCGAGCCGGTCGCGAGATGATAACGGCCGGTCGCTTCCGCTAGCGCGATTTTGACGATGCAGCCGATTACAGCCGCCCAAAGCAGCGCGTAGCCGAAGCGGGCGCCTGCGACGAGCGTGGCGACGAGATCGCCCGCGCCCACCCCGGTCGCGGCGACTACGATGCCGGGTCCGACAAGCTTCCAGCGCGCAAGACCGCTTGGCGGCGCATCGGGCGAACCCCGCGTCCCGGGAACAACCCCTGGGGTCGGTGCGATCATTTGAGCATGTCTCCGTGGTCGGAAAGGCGGGCTTGCGCCCGCGCGGCTCGGGAGCGAAGCGCGAGCATGGCGGCCACCGGCCGGGATATCAACCGGCGGCGCCCGCGAGCAGTGCGGTGGCGCTGCGGAACAACATATATGCCGCCACCGCGAAAATCAGTCCGGCGAAGATCATCGTCAGCGAGCCCCGGCTCGACAGTTGCCGCGCGGCGCGGGCCCCGGCAACCCCGCCGACGAGGCCCCCGGCGATGAAGATGGCGGCAAGGGTCCAATCGACGAGCCCCGACATCGCATAGCTCAGCGCGGTGGTGAGCCCGAAGGCGGTGACGGCGACAAGGCTGGTGCCAACGGCATTAAGGATCGGCATTTTCGTCGATGCGATCAGTCCGGGCACGATGAGGAAGCCGCCGCCGATCCCGAAGAAACCGGAGAAGCCGCCGGTCCCGAGACCATAGCCAAGCACCTTCGGGGCGTTGTGACGATTGCACGCGGCTCCCTCGATGCCCGGATTATTCCGTCCGCGCAGCATCAGCACACCGACGCCGAGCATCAGGAGGGCGAAAAGAAAGAGCAATTTCTGCCCGTCGACTGCCTTACCGATGGTAGAGCCCGCGAGCGCGCCAACGACGCCGCTGCCGGCATAGAGAAAGCCGCAGCGCCATTTGACCGTTCCGGCCCGCGCATGCTGTGCAAGCCCCGAGGCGGCGTTGGCCGCGACTGCAAGCGCGCTTGTTCCGATAGCGACATGCGGGCTGGCGACGCCGACGAGATAGACCATCAGGGGCACGGCGAGGATCGAGCCGCCACCGCCGACCAGCCCGAGCGTAAACCCCACGATCCCGCCCGACAGGCCGCCGAGCAGATATTGGAGCGTGTCGAGCGTCATCCGCCCGATCCGAGCGAAGCGGGCGCCGCGAGCCATTCGCGGCCGCGCAGCATGCCGTTCCAGTAGACAGTCGGCAGGATCTTCTCCTTGAGCAGCCAGGAAAGACGCGACGGCCGCGTGCCTTCGATCAGCCACTTGGGGAAGGTCGGCAGCAATTTGCCGCCATATCCGAATTCGGCGAGCACGATCCGCCCGGCCTCCACGGTGAGCGGACAGCTCCCATAGCCGTCATAGGCGGCGACCGGTGCGGCGCCGTCGAGCGCTGCGAGCGCGTTGAGGGCGACGACCGGGGCCTGCTTGCGTGCCGCCGCGGCGGTCTTCGCATTGGTCGTGGCCGCCACATCCCCGAGCGCGAAGATGTTAGCGTAGACGTTGTGGCGAAGCGTCGCTTCGTCGACCGCAACGAAGCCCGAAGGCGCCGCGAGCGGGCTCGACGCGATGAACTCGGGGGCAACCTGCGGCGGCACGACATGGATCATGTCGAAGCGCTCCTCGACCCGGCGAACCGCGTCGCCCCGGCGCTGCTCGAATAGCGCTACCTTTGCCGGGCCGTCGACCGAGACGAGCCGCGATTCAAGCTGCAGGTCGACGCCATATCGCGCGATATAAGCCTCGAGCGCCGGCACATAGGCAGCGACCCCGAACAGCGACGGGGTCGCGGTATGAAACTGCACATTGGCCTGTCCGAGCAGTCCGGCGCGTTCCCAGCGATGGCAGGAAAGATACATAGCCTTTTGCGGCGCGCCCGCACATTTGATCGGCATCGGCGGCTGGGTGAACAGCGCTCGCCCGCCGCGGAACCGCCGCACGAGCCGATCGGTGTAAGGCGCGAGATCGTAGCGATAGTTCGAGGTCACGCCGTCCGCGCCTAGAGCGTTGGCCAGCCCTGGTATCGCATCCCAGTCGAGCTTCAGCCCGGGACAGACGATAAGCGCGCCGTAGCCGATCAAGCGTCCGTCGGCGAGCGTGACCCGGTCGGCGGCGGGATCAAAGGACGCCGCGGCGCCGCGGATCCATTCGGCGCCTTCGGGGATCAGTCCCTCTTCGCCGCGCCGGGTCGCTTCGGCCGCGAATATGCCGCCCCCGACCATCGTGAAGCCGGGCTGGTAATAATGATCCTCGTTTGGCTCGACGATCGCGAGCGACACGCCCGGACGGCGGCGCAAGATGCTTGCCGCGGTCGCAATGCCTGCGCTCCCGCCGCCAATCACAACAATATCGTAACGCGCCGTTCCGCCTTCGCTGCCGCGCGCGGCGGCCATGCCGGCGAGCTGCTCGGAGCGGGCGCCCGAACGGCAATAGGCGAGGACTGGCGCGGGCAGTTCGGCGAGCGCGCGCGCCATCGCGGCCGCATCACCCTCCCCGATGCGGCCCGAGACGACCGGGATATGCACGAAGCGTATGCCTTGGACTTCGGCCGCCGCCGCTAACTCGGCAGCGGCAGGCTGGCCGGGCTCTTCGCTGTCGGGGCGGTTGCAGACGATCGAGCGATAACCCGACGCGGCAAGCCCCACGACATCGGCCGGATTGATCTGCGGCGACACGCTAAGCGTGGGGCTCAGGGTCCTGATGCTCATAAACTCTCCGTTTTTCGAAGCCGCCGGCGCTTACAGCCGGTCGATCGGTATCTTGAGATAGGCGACGCCATTATCCTCGGCGGGAGGCAGCCGCCCGGCGCGCATGTTGACCTGCACCGCGGGAAGCAGCAGCGCGGGCATCGACAAGCCGGCGTCGCGCGCGCGCCGCCGGGCGACGAATTCGTCTTCCGAAATGCCGTCGCGCGCGTGCGCATTCCCCGCGCGCTGCTCGCCGACCGTCGCCTCCCAGCGATGCTCCTCCCGGTCCGCAGTCAGATAGTCGTGGCACATGAAGAGCGGCGTCTCGACCGGCAGATCGAGGATGCGCCGGAGCGAACGGAAAAGCTGCGCCGCGTCGCCGCCGGGAAAGTCGGCCCGCGCCGAGCCATAGTCGGGCATGAACATTGTATCGCCGACGAAGACGACATCGCCCACGACATAGGCGACGCACGCCGGCGTGTGCCCCGGAACATGGAGCACCGTGACCGGGAGATCGCCGATCGCGAAATGCTCGCCATCGGCAAACAGGCGGCCGAAGTCCGAGCCGTCGCGGCGGAATTCGGCGCCGGCGTTGAAGATGTCGCCGAACACTGCCTGGACATCGCGGATATGCTCGCCGATTGCGATCGTGCCGCCGAGGATCTTCCGGAGCCAGGGCGCCGCCGAGAGATGGTCGGCATGGGCGTGTGTCTCGAGAAGCCAGTCGATCCCGATCCCAGCATCGCGGACAAAGGCCACGATCGCTTCCGCCGACGCGGTTGAGGTACGTCCCGACGCGGCATCAAAATCGAGGACGCTGTCGATCACCGCCCCGCGCATCGTCGCGGGATCGTGGACGACATAGGATATGGTCGAAGTCGAGGGATCGAAGAAGGCCCGCACGGATGCGGTCCCCTTCGCTATGTCGAGAAGCTGCTCCCGGGCGCTCGCCAGCGCCGTGTCCTTCACTCTATCGCTCATGCCGGTTCGGGTCCAAGGTGCGGACGCGCGGGATCGCAGCGCCGGAAATGCGCGACGAAGTCCGCGATCGCGGAAATGATCCATTCGGAGAAGCGCGCGCCGGCGTCGGCCGAAGCGAGCGTCGGATCGCCCGCCCCCACGCCGTTCGAGGCAACTTCGGTGACGTCGAGCGGCAGCCCGACCTCGAAGCCGCCGAAGGTCACGCTCGCAAACAGGCCCGTCGTGGGCAAGCCGAAGGCGTTCGAACGCATCGCCGGGCGCGCCGCGCCCATGCGCATGAGCTCGGGGGTGAGATGGAGACCGACCGAGGTGACGGGATCGGCGCCATGGCCCCGCGCGCAGGCGCTGCCGGCGCCATGAACCTCCTCCCAGAGGCGGTCGGGGATCATTCGCCAGAGATTGAGCGAGGCGATCATGACGCCGCGCTCGGCCCTGAGCTTCTGCGCGACCTGCGCGATCAGCGGCGCGTTCGTCGAATGGCCGTTGCAGATGATGATATGGCTGAGGCCATGGTCGAGGAAGGCGGTGACCATGTCCTCGAGGATCATGGAAAAGGTGGCAGCGCGAAGCTGGATGCCCCCCGCGGCGCCGCGGAAAAAGTCGGCATGTCCGAACGGCAGCACCGGCGCGCAGATCGCGCCCGAGCGCTCGGCCGCGGCGAGCGCGAGCCGCTCGGCGAGGACATAATCGCCCATCGGCGCATGCGGCCCCTGCTGCTCCTGGCTGCCCAGCGGCAACAGGATCGGCGGATTGCCGGCTAGCCGGTCCCGAAACTCAGGCCAGCTCAGATCCTGTAGCGCGTACGGGCGCTTCGCGGGTGCGGCCGTGCCCCGTTCCGACGACGCGGCGGTCTCACGGCGTCCTGCCGCGCGCGCCTTTGTCTTCGCTTCAGCGCTTGCCATGGCCCGTGCCCAGATAGATGGCGTTGAACAGGAGCTTGAAGGCGCCGTGGGTTTGCGCGCGAAGCGCAACTTCGGGCCCGATCAGGACTATCCGGCCCTTGCCGCGATCGACCTCGACGATCGCCGCGGCGCCGTCGAGACGGTCAAGTCCGTGCGCCCAGCCGCTCTTGAGCTTCGGCACACCGGAAAAGCGCACCGGGATCTGCACGCCGGCGGTGTCCGGCTTGAGCTTCCACACCGGACTGTCGTCGAAGAAGAGGTCGACTTTGTTGGGCATGCCATAAGCATAAGGGGACGAATGTTCGACAGTCGCTTCGACGAGGGCCCCGGGCACATAGAATTTGCTGCGCGGCGGGCGCGCGGTCTTGCCGTCGACCGTTTCGGCGACGGCATCCTCGACCGGCAGGTCCATCGCCTGCGCAAGCGCTTGCGCCGAACCGCCCATCGCGATCAGCGAGCCACCGTCCTCGACAAAGGCCTTCAGCGCGGGGATCGTTTTTTCCGGAGACACCGCGCCGAGCCAGGCAATATATTCGGCGGGAATTTCCTCGGGCTTGGGCTGCTTGTCGTCGCCGCGCCCGCGGAACATGCCATCGCCGCTCGCGCGCCCAGCCTGAAGCTGGAAGGCCGCGTGCGGCATGATGATCACGTCGAAATCCTTGCGGAGTTTCCCGGCGTCGAGCTGCTTGGGATAGACAATCGTGAACGGAAATTCGTGCTGGTCGAAGATCCAGCGCATCCAGCCCGTCGGCATCAGGCCGCCATAGATGTCGACGAGCGCGATCCGGGGACGTTTCATCGCCGTGCGTTCGCCACTCGGCGCCGCCGCCGCGCGTTCGACATCGAGCCCGAGTTCGCTCGCCGCGGCTTCGACGATGCGCGTCGCCGCCGGGCTCGCGGGCACCCAGAGCGCGCCGGATTCGGCCGCGCCGCCGGCAACCGCAACAGGCTGCGACAGCCACGCAACCGGCTGGCCCGCCTTCAGCAGCCGGTTCGAGAGAATGAAACTGTTGTTCGCGCCGTGGCCGATGAGATAGCCCGCCTTGCCTTCGCCGACGATCCGTCCCGGACTGGCTGAAAGTTGCGCGGAAATCCGCTCGGACGGGACATCGAGCGGATCGAGTACGCGCTCGAAACCGACCCCCATCTGGAAGACAGGCGTGTAACCGGTCGCGTCGGCGGGCGGGATCGGCGGACCGCCGGGATATTCGAAATTCTCGGGATAATCCTGCGGCTCGAACATATCGAGGATGTGCGGGCGGTAGGCCTGCGCCGTGCGCACGAAATAGGTGCCCGCGGGCCAGGACTTGCCGTTGGCCGAGAAAGGTGCGCTCGCCCGATCAACATCGACGCCGAGCTTGATCAGCGCGTTCAGGAAGCGGATCGCGGTCGGATAGTCGCGCTGCCCGGGAACGATGACATAGGCGCGGGCGTCGCGGTTCGCGGGATTCTTCATCACCGCGTCGTAGAAGCGGGGATCGATCGAGTTGCTCCCCCGCGTGCGCGTCGCGACGGGCTTGGCGCCCGTTGCCGCCGAGGCAGCGTGCATCTCGGCGATCCGCGTCGGGGTCATTGTCCAGCTGTCTTGACTGCCACGCGCAATGCTGTTCGCGCCCATGCGGTAGATGTTGAACAGCAGCTTTTCGCGGTTCGCGGCGGCATAGCTCAGCACCGCGCGGTTGATCGTCATGCTATATTCGAGCGACTGGCCGATGTGCCATTTCTGCGGCGCGATCGGCGCCGGCTGGTTGTTGCCGGGAAGCTGGCGCTCGGGGACGAGCTCGATATCGATCGGAACCGGCTTGCCGATCGTCTCGGTGAGGATGCCGATCGCATTGTGGAAATAGGAAATCGAGCGGAGGTTGCCGTTGTACCAGGTGTCGTAATGCGCGCCGTCGCGCGACGTGCCGCCGCGCTTCCCTTCGGCGAGCAGGCGCGACTGCATGGCCGCCCCCACTTCCTCGAGGCTCGACATCACGAGCGGATCGAAGTTGAAGTTAAACGGATCGCGGAAGGGCGGAATGAACACGACGGTGCCGGCGGGGCCGGTCTGGTGCTGGTTGAGCACGACCTGCGGGCGCCAGTCGCGAAAGAGCACGCGCGTGATATTCTGCGTCTCGGGCATCTCCGCCATATAGAAATCGCGGTTGTTATCGTGACCGACATAGGCGTGATAGAGCTTGGGCAGGCTTTCGAAGCCCGCCTCGCGCTTCGCCGGATCCTTGATCCGCATATACCAGTTGGCGACCAGCTCCTGGCCGTCGGGATTGTTGGCTACGAAGAGAATGATGACATTGTCGCGGATGCGCTTCGCCTCGGCGTCGTCGCTATTCAACAAATCATAGACCTGCTGGATGATCGCCGAATGGGTCAGCGTCTCGCTCGCATGGATACCGCCATCGACCCAGATCACCGCCTTGCCCTCGGCTGCGAGCGCGAGCGCCTGCTCGTCGGTCAAGCCTTCGGCGCGGCCGAGCCGCTCGGAGATATCCTTGTATTTTTCGAGCATCGCAAGATTCTCGGGCGAAGAAACGATGGCCATGAGCTGGCGCCGCTTCTCGACGGTCGGGCCGATGTCGACGAGCTTGATCCGGTCGCTGACCTCGGCAAGACGCTTCCAGTAGATCGCTGTTTCGCTGTAACTCGCGACATAGCGGTCCTCGCCCATATCGTGCCCCAGCACCTCCTTCGGCGTCGGGACGGGCCCCGCGATCGCGGCGCTCGTCGTCATAAGCCACGCTAAGGCGGCGGCGGCGGCCAGTCGTTTCATAAGTCGGGACCCTCTTGGTTGGTTGTTGGCGGCTAGCGATCGAGCGCGGTGGCCTGATCGGGCGCTTTCAGTCGAAGCAGGAAGACGAGCGTCAGCGCGGCGGCCGACATGACGTAGAAGGCGGGCGCCGCGAGCGCGCCCGTCTGCTGGATGAGCAGGGTCGCGATGAAGGGCGCGAAGCCGCCGAAAAGCATCACCGCGCCATTATAGCCGACCGACAGCGCCGAATAGCGCACGCGCGTCGGCAGGAGTTCGCAGAGGAAGGTCGGGGCGCAGCCGCTGTAGAGGCCGCTCAATATCCCCGCGGTAATCGCCGTCGCGTAGATGGTCCAGGCCGCCTGGTAAGTCGCCATCGCGTGGAAGAGCGGAAAGACGAGGAGGAGGAAGCCGGCAGCGCTCGCGACGAGAAAGGGCTTGCGCCCGAAGCGGTCCGAGAGATGCCCGGCGAGCGGGATCACCGCGAGATTGACCAGCGTGCCAGCGGTGATCGCAAGGAGCACCGTACCGCGCTCGATGTGGAGCAGCTCGGTCGCATAGCTGATGAGAAAGGCGCCGAACGTATAGCCCGCGACGCACCATATGATTGCAACGCCGAAGACGTTCGCGACCGCGCCGCGATGGTGCGCGATCACTTCGCGTATCGGGCTCGCCGAACGATCCTCGCTGGCCGCGCGGTAGCGCGGGGTCTCGCGGACGCTTCGCCTCAGATAGAAGCCGACCGGCGCGACGAGAAAGCCGAGGAGGAAGGGAATGCGCCAGCCCCAGTCGATCATCTGTTGTTCAGTGAGGAGCGCGTTGAGGAGCAGCGAGGTGCCGAGCGCCGAGAGGATCGCGACGCTCGTGCTGAGCTGCTGGAGGGCGCCGTAGAAGCCGCGCCGTTGCGGCGGCGCATATTCGACGAGGAAGGTCGTCGCGCCGCCCCATTCGCCGCCGGCGGCAAAACCCTGGAGGAGCCGGCAGACGACGAGCAGGATCGGCGCCGCGATTCCGATCGTCGCATAGGCGGGGATGAGCCCGGTGGCACCGGTGGCGCCCGCCATGAGCAGCATGGTGAAGACGAGGGCGCTTTTGCGGCCATAAAGATCACCGAAATGGCCGAGCACCACGCCGCCGACAGGCCGCATGACGAAGCCGACGCCATAGGTCGCGAAACTCGACAGGATAATCGTCACCGGGTCGGCTCCGGGAAACATCGCGTGGCCGATCTGCGCCGCGAAATAACCGTAGATGATAAAATCGAAGAGTTCGAACCAGTTGCCGATCATCGCCGAACCGAGCGCCCGCGCTGTCTCGCGGCGCGTCGGTTCGATACGCCCGGAAGCCTCGATCGAATCCATCGCGTGCCCTTCCTCTAAGCCACCGCAAGCGACGCGCGGGGCATCACTTCACGTCCGCCGGGGGCGAAGGCTTGACGAGCGGGGTCGAGACGTGACGCGGGGTGACGAGCTCGCCGTCCTTGATCAGCCACTGGCCGTCCTTGATGACCTGCTGGACCTTCGCGAGATCGTCGAGATTTTCGTCGGGCCGACCGTCCACGATGATGATGTCGGCAAGCTTTCCGGGTTCGATGCTGCCGAGCTCGTCGCCCATGTCGAGGAGGCCCGCGTTGACGATCGTTCCCGCCTTCAGGGCATCGGTAACCGAATAGCCGCCGCGCACGAACCATTTGAGCTCCGCGATATAGCTGTTGGGAACCATCAGGCTCGCATCACCGATCGTATCGGTGCCAACGCCCATGATGATGCCCGCGGCCTTCATCTTCTTGAACTCGTCGAAATTGCCCTGGCTTGTCATGGTAAAGCGGCGCGACGTCGAACCGTAGAAGCCGCCGGCGCGGTCGAGCAGATTCTGGTAAACCTGCAAGGTCGGCACGGCGGCGATCTTCTTCTTCGCCATCTTGGCGATCGCGGCGTCCGAGCGCGGTAGCGGATGCTCGATCATGTCGATGCCTGCATCGACCGCCATCTCGGCGTAGATGGTCTCGCAGTCGCAGGTGACCTTGAGGCCGAGCAGATGCGCCTCCTCGATGCCGGCACGCACTTCGTCGGGCGCGAAGTGGCTTGCTATCTTGATAACGCTCGCGCCGCCCTTGAACGCCTTGCGGACCATCCCGCGCCAGGCATCGGGCCCATCGACTTCCTTGGCATATTCGGGGCCATGGCTCGGGATCGACGGCCTTTCGGTTGCGTGCCCGCCCGTTCCCGTGATGATCCATCCTGCGGCGAACACGCGCGGCGCCGGGATCATGTCCGCCGCGCTCCATTGGCTGAGCAGGAAGGGCGCATTGCTGACCCCGTTGAGGTCGCGCACCGAGGTGAAACCCGATTCGAGGAAATAGCGCAGGTTGCGCTGACCGCGCAGCGTCCCCGCCCCTTCGCTACCCTGCTCGTCGAACGGCGAGGTGCGATCGGGATAGGTGACGTGCGTGTGCATATCGATGAGACCCGGCATTACGGTCTTGCCGGCAGCGTCAATGATATGGGCATCAGGCGCCCAGCCGGTCGCATCGGGCGGCAGGACGGCCTTGATGCGGTTGCCCCGGATGACGACGGTCGCTGGGCGAACGCTCCCGCTCACCGCGTCGAAAAGGCGGCCGCCGCGAATGACAAGCTCGGGTCCGGTCTCGGCGACGGGCTTCATCGGGATGCGGACGGGGTCCTCGCTCGTCCGCGCATCGGGTCCGAGAAATGGTCGGCGGTCGTTGAGCTTGGGGACGGGTTCGGCGGCAGGCGCCTGTGCGGCGGAGACGGCCGAAAGGGCAAGAAGAGCCGCTGCGGCCGTGGCCCCGAGACAGGTCCTCGCAAGGGACGACTGGAAGGACAGTTTCGCGTTCATGGCGGACAGCGGCTCCTTTGAAGTGAGGGCGGACACTTGATTCGGCCTGAAAGGCCCGCCCTCGTTGGTTAAGACGCAGCCTCGCGGGTTGACCCCACCAGACATTTCCAGGCTCATGCGTTTTCCTCGCGCCCGTTCGATCCCAGGGCCGCGGCGCGGGCATGGGCGACGACATCGCGGTGGGTCGCGAACCAAGCCCCCCGCGCGGCGGCGTGAGCGATGAGCTCGTCGAGGATCCAGATACGCGAGCGTGCCGCGATGATGTGCGGATGGAGGGTGAGCTGGAACAGCCCGCCCGCATCGCACGCGGCATCGAGCTCGCGGCGGTAGATGTCGAACACGTCGGCGGGCGCAAGATGCGGCCGCGCCGATCCGAAACGGTCCATCAGAAAATAGGGCGCATCGTCGCGGATCCATTCGACCGGGAGCTCGGCGACGCCGCATTCCTTGCCGTCGAGCAACAGTTCATAGCAATCCTCGTCGGCCATGAGCGAGCTGTCATAGGCAAGACCCATGTCGCGAATCGTCGCGAGCGTGCCCGGTCCGAAGTCCCAGGACGGCGTCCGGATGCCGACCGCGCGCACCCGGCAGACCGCCTCGATCGTGTCCGCCGAACGCAGCATGAGGTCGCGCTCGGCCACTTCGGGGAGAACCGAATTGCGCTCATGAATCCAGCCGTGAAGACCAATCTCGTGGCCCTCGGCCACAACCCGGCGCTGTTCGTCGGGATGCAATAGGGCGGCGACCGCGGGCACGTAGAAACTCGCTGGCACGCTATGGCGCGCGAGCAGGTCCAAAATCCGGGGGACGCCGACGCGCGCTCCATATTCGCCCCAACTCAGCCGCGAAATCGAATTGCCGCCATCGCGCAGCTCGTTCGTTTCATGGTCGCTGTCGAACGAGATGGCGACCGCGAAGCCCTTGCCGTCCGGCCAGGATGCCGGGGCGAGCCGGCGCCCCGCGCGCACGCGGCTCACGCGAGCGCGCCATTCGGCCTCTTCCCATTGCCAGGGCTCACGTACCGTCCCGTCGGTCATAGTCCTTGCTCCTTCAACGGATACCGCCGTCGACGCTCAATATCTGTCCGGTCACGAAGCCCGCCCAATCCGACGCGAGGAACAGCGCCGCGCGCGCGATGTCTTCCGCGCTGCCGAGCCGGCGCATCGCGACGCCGCCGAGGATATCCGCTTGGCGCTCCGGGCCATAAGCGTCCCACTGGCGGCGCGTCGCCTCGCCGGTGAGCACGAGGCCCGGTGCGATGGCGTTGACCCGAATGCCCTGCGGTCCGAGCTCGTTCGCGAGCTGCCGGGTCAGTCCGAGAAGCGCGTGCTTCGCCGCGCAATAAGCCTGGATGCCGGTGAGCGAAGCACGCAGCGACGCACCCGAGCAGATGTTCACGATCGCGCCCGATCGCGCCGCCGCCATATGCCGGGTGGCGGCTCGCGACAGCGCCATCGCCGCGTTCAGGTTGATGTCGACGACCATGTCCCAGTCAGCGTCGGACAACGTCTCGAAGGGCTGGTGCTGCTGGCCGGCGACGCCGCCCGCATTGTTGACGAGGATATCGATGCCGCCCGCCTCGCCGGCGACCGCCTCGATCCAGCCTGCCGCCGCCGCGCGGTCGCGAAGATCGACCTTGGTGCAATCGATACCCGCGGCCGCTAGCGGCTCGAAGCCCGACGGGTCGAGGTCGCATCCATAGACGCGCGCGCCCTGCTCGCGAAACGCTTCGGCGATCGCGACGCCGAAAGCCGAGCCGACGCCGCTAACGGCGACGGAGCGGCCCGTAAGATCAGGCAGCGAGGGCATCGGCGAGCTGCGTTAGATGGGCGTCGTCCTGGACCGCCGTGCCGTCCTCGATCCGGTGAATGAGCGCTATCAGTCCTGACAATGCGGGCGTCGCGATGCCGCGCGCAGCCGCGATGTCCGCCACCATGCCGAGCTGCGCATCGACCTCGGTCTTGCGGCGGTGAACCGCGAGGTCGCGCCAGACGCCCGAATGCGGCTTGGCGCCGCCGCGATAAAAATCGGCGATTGCGCGAATGCTCGCCGCGCTTTCGGCGGCGCGTCCGTGCGGTCCGAACGCCGCGGGGTCGAACCCGTTAAATCCGGCGGGCTCTACGCCTTCGGCGCGCGCCGTCCGGATCGCCTCTCCGGCGAGTTTGCGCCAGAGCGGCAGCAGCTCCGGCCGGTCGAGCGTCGCGGCGATGCCCGCCGTCGCCGTCGCCTCGGCGAAGAGCAGCGCCGCATAAGCAAGCTTGCCCCAGATGAAGCCCCAGATGTCGGGGGTGGCAACCACATCGGGTTCGAAGTCACCGAGCAGCCGGAAGAGCTCGCCGAGGCGAACGGTCGTCGACCCGTCCCATTCGCCGAGCGCCACCGCGCCGCGGTTGCCGAGCATGATCCTGCCGTCACCGGTCCTATCAGCCCCGAAATTGACGAACCCGACGACCACCCGGTCGCGCCCGATCACATCGGCGGCAAGGCGAGCGGCGAGCCCGTTCTGCAAGGTGAGCACGCAGCCGCTGTCGGCAAGATGCGGCGCGATCATCGTCGCAGCGGCGGCGGTGTGGTGCGCCTTCACGCAAATCATGACCTTGTCCCATCGGCCCGCAAGCTCATCGGGACGCCAGGCGCGGACCGGGCCCGCCCGCGAGCGGACCGGACCTTCGATGACGAGGCCGCGCTCCGGGTCGCGAAGCGCGGCGACATGATCGCCATCCATGTCGACGAATTCGACGTCATGGCCCGCATCGACGAGCGCCGCGCCGACTGCGCCGCCGACGGCGCCCGCACCGCAGACAAGGACGCGCCCGCTCATGCGGCGCCGCGATTGTCGAGGCGCGCCGCGATGGCCGAGGCCGCAGCGCGCAGGGCGTCTGCTATCGCCGCTTCCTTCCCGACGAAGCGCGGCGAGATGCAGCCCGCATTGACGGCCCCGACGACGCGGCCATCGGCGAGCCGGATCGGGACCGCCGCGCCGGTCCCCCCAAGCGCATATTCCTCGGCAACGACCGATATGCCCTCGCGTGCCGCCTCGTCGATCCGCGCCTCGATCGCGGCACGGTCGGTCAGGCTGTGCGGGGTGACCGCCACCGGGTCGATACGGTCGAGGAAGGGGGCGCGCGCCTCGCGCGGCATCTGCGCGAGGAGGACGCGGCCGATCGCGGTGCAATAGGCGGGCAGCTC
>VFQO010000141.1_pt1 | contig 90244 bp, 85 predicted proteins | sample 3512331 | NCBI WGS metagenome assembly VFQO01 (sample SAMN10412371, study PRJNA504923) | tailings metagenome | isolation source: Replicate 3 from Balatoc abandoned mine | place: Philippines: Itogon, Benguet | collected 2017-08-28 | reverse complement strand
ACCACGACGCTAACCACGACCCCCGACATCACGTCAGCGAAATGGATAGCCACTTACAGGAGATGTTCGGTTTCGTGCGGCTGAACCCGCAACGGGAGTGAAGTCAGGGCCAACTCTCCGGAAAAGCGACCCGACGCAGCGACGGCTGCGCGGCGCGCGCGGCGAAGATCTCCGGAAAAGCGAGCTGGGGGAGCCTAACGAAGCCGCGCGTCGAGCCAGGCGACGAGGTCGGCGATCACCTCGTCGCGGTTCGTCTCGTTGAAGATCTCGTGGCGAGCCTGCGGGTAGACGATTGCCTCGACATCCGTCAGCTTCGACCTGCGCACGTATGCCTCGGCCAGTTTGGCGACGCTGCGTTCGCCGCCGAGACTGTCCTCGTCGCCGATCATGATGAGGAGCGGGATGTCTCGCTCGAACGTCTTCGAGGGCCGCCCCAGCAGGCGCAACCCGTCGGCGATGCCGAACAGCTTGATCACGTCGGCGTAGAACGTGAGCGGATCGTCCACGAACGCCTGTGCGATTGCCGGGTCGCGGCTGAGCCACTCGTTGCCGGTGGTACCGAGGTGCCGGTGTGCTCTGTTCAGGTTGCCGCTGTTCATGTGACGCAGCGTGCGGTATGCGGTACCCGTGAGCACGACGGCGTCGTAGTCGGCGGCGTTGGCGTCGATCACCTTCTGCGCCATCAAAGAGCCCCACGAGTGCCCCATGAGCACGAGCGGCAACCCGGGCTGCTGCTCGCGGATGATCGACGTGAAGTGCCGCACACCGTCGATCGTGGCGCGCAGACCGCCGGGGCCGAGCCGTCCGAGCTTCGTGGCGTCGCCGTCGTACTGCTGCATGCCGGTCGCGCCGTGGCCCCGGTGATCGTCCGCGTAGACCGTGTACCCGGCGGCGACAAGATCCTGCGCGACGGCCTCGTACCGCAGCGCGTGATCGCCGAGCCCGTGGGTGAGTTGCAGCACCGCGGTCGGCTTGGGCGCCGCCCAGGAGTAGTAGTGGATCTCGACGCCGTGCCCGTCGGGGAAGGTGCAGTGCTCGCGAGTCACGCCGTTGGTCGTCACGGGGCCTATCGTAGGGCTTCAGGGTCGTTAGCGTAGCTAATTTGCTAGGCTAACGATGTGGATGCCTCGGACGAAGAACTGCGCCTCGCCATCGCGCGTCTCGCCCGGCGTATCCGTCTCGAACGCGTGCAGGGCGACCTGGCCGACGGTCGGCTCTCCGTACTGTTCGTGCTGCTCAACGAGGGGCCGCAGACGCTCGGCTCCCTCAGCGAGCTCGAGCGGGTCACTCCCCCGTCGATGAACCGCACCATCAACGCGCTGGTCGATGCGGGCCTGGTTGCGCGCTCGGGCGATCCCGACGACGGTCGCCGCGTGCTGCTGGCGATCACCGACGCCGGCCGTGAGATCGTGCTCGAGACCCGGCGCATGCGCGCGGTCTGGTTCTCGCGCGCGCTCGAAACGCTCGGCGGCGATGAGCGCGCCGCCCTGGATGCCGCACTGCCGGTGCTGCGCAGACTGGCCGATTCATGAGTGCGATGTTCCGCTCGCTGCGGGTCTTCAACTACCGGTTGTGGTTCGCCGGCGCCCTCGTCTCCAACACCGGCGCCTGGATGCAGCGCACCGCCCAGGACTGGATCGTCCTGACCGAACTGACCGACCAGGATGCCGCGGCCCTCGGCATCACGATGGCACTCCAGTTCGGCCCGCTCCTGCTGCTGATGCCCGTGTCCGGGTTGATGGCCGACAGGTTCGACCGGCGCAGGCTGCTCATGTGGACCCAGGGCATCCAGGGCCTGCTCGCCCTGGGTCTCGCGGTGCTGGTGCTGGCCGGGATCGCGCAACTCTGGCACGTCTACGTCTTCGCCCTGCTGCTCGGAATCGCCACGGCGATCGACGCGCCGGCGCGGCAGGCGTTCGTGTCGGAGCTCGTGCCCGACACCGACCTGCCGAACGCGGTAGCCCTCAACGGGCTGTCGTTCCACGGGGCGCGGCTCATCGGGCCGGCGGTGGCAGGCGTCCTCATCGCCCTCGTCGGCTCGGGGCTGGTCTTCGTCATCAACACGATCTCGTTCGCCGGGGTGCTGGCATCGCTGGTGTTCATCCGCACGGGCAAACTGCACCGCGCGCCGCGGCTCGATCGGGCGAAAGGCCAGATCCGGGACGGTCTGCGCTACGTGCGCTCGCGCTCAGACATCCTGGTCGTGCTCATCGTGGTGTTCATCATCGGCACCTTCGGATTCAACTTCCCGTTGTTCATCTCCACCATGTCGACGGTGGAGTTCGGTCAAGACGCCGCGGTGTTCGGCCTGCTGTCGTCGGTCATGGCGGTCGGCGCCGTCACGGGTGCGCTGGCAGCAGCACGGCGCGAGCGAGCCCGCCTGGGCGTGATCGTGGTGTCGGCGCTCGGCTTCGGCATCGCCTGCGTGCTCGGCGCCCTCAGCCCGACCGTGTGGACGTTCGGTGCCGCGCTGGTGATCATCGGCGTCACCTCGCTGACCGTGATGAACACGGCGAACGCGTACGTGCAGACCTCGACAGCCCCGGCGATGCGGGGCCGGGTGATGGCGCTGTACCTCGCCATCTTCGTCGGCGGCACCCCGGTCGGTGCGCCGATCGTCGGCTGGGTGAGCAACACGTTCGGGCCGCGCTGGGCGGTCGCGATCGCCGCCGCATCCGGGCTCGTCGCGGCGGCCATCGCGACCGGGTGGCTGGTGCGCAGCCGCGGCATGCGGATGCACTTCTCACGTTGGCGTCCCGGACTGTCCTTCGCGACGGACCGTGACCGTGCCACGCAGGAGATCGCGATCGTCGAGTCCACCGCGCGCCGCACGAGCTAGTCCTTCAGCGGGTCGTTGCCCCAGTTCATGAGCGAGTAGCGCCAGCGCAAGTGCTCCACGTCGGATCCCGGACCCTGCGCGCGGTGACGGTGCACGTAGCCGATCACCGTGCGCATCCAGTCGACGTCGTCTTGCGTCAGGTCGTCCTTCTTCTTGCCGAGAATCTCGACGATCCGCCGCCCGGAGCGATGGCCGGTCGACTCCGTCCCGTTCGACTTGTCGCCGACCTGCTTCGACTCGTCGGTGTCGAGCCAGTGCGACAGCTCGGATCGCGTCATATTGACGGATGTCTGCCAGTCGTCCCATATCTCGTCCAGTTCCGCGTGCGCCATGCTCCCAGCCCACGGCATCGCCCCCGGGCGCGGCAAGGGGGTTGCGCTACTGCTCCGAGCAACTGCTCCAGCGGAGGACGACACGCCGCGCGGCCGGCGAAGCCGGCCCCGCGTCGGCGTGTCGTCCTCCGCTGCGGGTTACGCCTCGCGCGTGATCTCCACCGTCACGAAGAGGGTGGAGCCGAACGGCCCCGCGTAGACCCCTCGCAGCGGCGGCACGTCGTTGTAGTCGCGGCCGCGACCGACGAGCACGTGGCGGTCGCCGATCGGGATGCGGTTGGTCGGGTCGAAGCCGTGCCAGTCGTCGCCGCAGAACCACTCCACCCAGGCGTGCGACTCGCCCGTGACGGTCTCGCCGATCGCCGGGTCGGGCTTGGGGTGCAGGTATCCCGAGACGTACCGGGCCGGGATGCCCACGGTACGAAGGGCACCGAGGGCCAGGTGTGCGATGTCCTGGCAGACACCTTTGCGGTGAGTCCACGCCTCTGCGGCCGTGGTGTGCACCCCCGTGACGCCCTGCATGTACTGCACTGACTCACCGATGGCGTTGCAGATCGCGAGGGCGGCGGTGCAGGCATCCGTCGTCTCGGTTGCGATCGCGCGCGCGAGGTCGACGACCTCGTCAGGCGGGTTGGTGCGCCGGGTCTGCGTGAGCTGCTCGACCGTCTCAGTGGCACGTTCGGCAGCCGCGGCGAGCTCGTCCCAGCCTGTGCCCGCCGACTCGTGGGTGCGCGGGCGCACCTCGACGAGGCTGGTCGCCGTGAGCGACAGTTCGGCGTGCGGGGTCAGTATCTCGAACGACGACACCCGGGTGCCCCAGTAGTCGACGTAGTTGTGCTGGCTGGAGATGGGCGAGATGTCGAGGGTGCTGAACAGTACGAGTTGGCTGTCGCTCGACACTGGCAGCATGCGCGCCTCGTTGTAGGACGCGGTGACGTCGCCGCCGTAGTGGAAGCCGGTGGCGTGTCTGACGCTCAGCCTGCTCACGTGATCTCACCCACCCACGTGGGCGCTGCGTTGGTGGGAAAGTAGCGCGCCCGGATCGCCTCAGACGCGGCGCTGGTGGCGGACTGCACGCTGTCCATGTGCGCTGGCAGGTCTTCGAGGATCTCGATGATCGGCCGGTACTCCAGCTCGCTGCGGATCTGCCCGAGCAGCCGCAGCGCCTGATCGGAGACCCCGACCCGGTCGCTGCGCGGCTCGATCTCGCGCAGGCAGTCCTCCGCGCGCTGCACCGAGAACAGGATGCTTCGCGGGAACAGCCGATCGAGGAGCAGGAACTCGGCGGCGTTCCGGGCGCTGGGCACCCCGCGGTAGGTGCGAAGGTACGCCTCGTACGCGCCGCACGAGCGCAGAATGGTGGTCCACGACGGACCGGATGCCTCGGTCAGACTGCGGGTCGCGAGCAGCCGCGCGGTCATGTCCGCCCGTTCGATCGAGCGGCCCAGGGTGAAGAAGTGCCACGCCTCGTCGCGGCTGGTGGCCGACTCGATGATGCCCACGGCGAGCGCTGAACGCTCGCGCACCCAGCCGAAGAACTCGTGCACCTTGTCGGAGGCCACGCGCCGAGGCATCCTGGCCCGCGTCGTATTGAGCACCTCCCACAGTTCGGAGCTGACGATCTCGCGGGCCCGCCGCGCGTTCTCGCGAGCCGCGCCCAGTGAGTACGCGATCGACGCGGGCTCAGAGCGGTCGACGGCGAGGATCGCCAGCACGTCCTGACGCGTGAGGGCGACATCGGCCGGAGCGGCGCTGCCCATGACGCTGAGCAGCGAGCGGCACGCGACATCCTCCTCGATCCAGGGGTCCTCGAGCAGCAGTTGCAGGTGCACGTCGAGGATGCGCGCGGTGCCGTCGGAGCGCTCGATGTAGCGGCCGATCCAGAACAGGCTCTCTGCGATGCGGCTCAGCATGCTCACTGCTCCTGCTGGCCGTGACCGAGCGGGCGGTCGCGGGGGGCGTGGTCCTGCGTGCTCGACGACGTGATGATCGTGATCGCCTCGGTGTGCGTGGCCTGATCGGCGACCAGACCCTGGATGGAGTGCCGCTGCACCTGCAGCGGGTCGGGACCGACGACCCAGGTGTCCTTCGACCCGCCACCCTGCGAGCTGTTGACCACGAGCTGGCCCTCGGGGAGCGCGACTCGCGTGAGACCGCCGGGCAGCACCCAGATGTCGGTGCCGTCGTTGACCGCGAAGGGGCGCAGGTCCGCGTGTCTCGGGCGCATCCCGTCGTCGACCAGGGTCGGGATCGTCGAGAGCTGCACCACCGGTTGGGCGATCCAGCCGCGAGGGTCGCGCAGCAGCCGACCCCTCAGTTCGGCGAGTTCGTCGGCGGATGCGCTCGGGCCGATCACCAGCCCCCGGCCGCCCGAGCCGTCCACCGGCTTGACCACGAGCTCGTCCAGGCGGTCGAGCACCTCCTCGAGCTGCGCCGGATCCTCCAGCCGCCAGGTCTGCACGTTCGGCAGCACCGGGTCTTCGCCCAGGTAGTAGCGGATGAGGTCGGGCACGTAGGTGTAGACCAGCTTGTCGTCGGCGACGCCGTTGCCGACCGCGTTCGCGATGGTCACGTTGCCGAGCCGCGCCGCGAGCAGCAGCCCGGGCGAGCCGAGCATCGAGTCGGCGCGGAACTGCAGCGGATCGAGAAACTCGTCGTCCACCCTGCGGTAGATCACGTCGACGCGGGTGGGGCCTGCGGTGGTGCGCATCCACACCCGTCCGCCGGAGCAGAACAGATCACGGCCCTCGACGAGCTCGACGCCCATCAGCCGGGCCAGCAGCGTGTGCTCGAAGTACGCGGAGTTGAAGACCCCCGGCGTCAGCACGACGACGGTCGGGTCATCCACCCCGCTCGGCGCGCTGGCACGCAGGGCGGTCAGCAGCTTGTGGGGGTAGTCGCCGACCGGCCGCACCCGCATCGACACGAACAGTTCGGGCAGGGTCTGCGCCATCACACGGCGGTTCGAGATGACGTAGCTGACACCCGACGGCACCCGCACGTTGTCTTCGAGCACCCGCCATGCGCCCTGCTCGTCGCGGATCAGGTCGATGCCCGACACCTGGATGCGCACGCCGTTCGCGGGCTCGATGCCCGCGGCCTCGCGGTGGAAGTGGCTCGAACTCGTGATCAGCCGAGCCGGGATGACCCCGTCGGCCACCGCGTCCTGCTGCCCGTAGATGTCGGCGAGGAACGCCTCGAGGGCGCGAACCCGTTGCTTGACGCCGGTCTCGACGGTGCGCCATTGCGCTTGATCGATGACCCGCGGCACCGCGTCGAGTGGGAATGGCCGCTCCTCCCCGGCGAAGTCGAACGTGACCCCTTGCGCGAGGTACGAGCTGGCGAGCGCCTCGGTACGACCGCGCAGCTCGTCTTGCGTCAGCTGCGCCAGGGCGGAGTGGATGTCGCGGTACGGCTCCCGGGTGACCCCCGGTGAGGCGAACATCTCGTCCCACGCCGGGGCATGGCTGGTGTCGACGGTGGTGGCACCGTAGCCGTCGAACAGGTCAGCCATGCAGGAAGCCTAGGCCCGGCGTGTTGCGACGGCGTTTCGCACCTGCTCGATCTCACCCGGCTCATGGCTCTGGCTTGACCGCAGCACGTGCATCACGAGCGCGCGCATTCATGCACAAGCTCCGGGTCAAGCGCTCCACCGCACAGGAGGTGGTGCATCATCGCCTGCGACGCACCGGTGATCGCAAGCGCTCGGCGCAACAAGGGCGGGACATCGCCGCCATCTGCACGCTGCTCGACTTCGACCGCGAGGTGCTCGACCTGTCGCTCGAGTTGAGTGAGAGGCATCCGACCGTTGGTGGGCGTGATGCCGTGCAGCGACTGCGATCGCGTACGGCATCAAGCGCATCGCGTCGACCGATTCAGCCTTCGACGACATCCCGGGCGTTACGCGAGTCGACCCGTTGAGCTTGCCTCAGCGCGGCTCGAGCACGAACACCGGGATGACGCGCTCGGTCTTGCGCTGATACTCGGCGTAGTCCGGATACGCGGCGACCGCGCCGCGCAACTGAGTGCCTTCGGTGCCGCCCGAGTTCTCGTACAGCTCGGCCTGACGCCGCGCCCACTCAGAGGTGCTCGGCTCGTAGTCTCCGATCAGGGGCATCTCGCAAGTATCGCAGCCGCAGATCACTGCCCGATTCGTGCGAAGTGGCTCTCCCGCGGCGCCCGGAGCGCCAACTCGCACGAATCGCGAACCGGATGGCGGTGCTGAGCTGTGCGTCAGACTGCCCGATTCGTGCGAAGTGGCTCTCCCGCGGCGCCCGGAGCGCCAACTCGCACGAATCGCGAACCGGATGGCGGTGCTGAGCTGTGCGTCAGACTGCCCGATTCGTGCGAAGTGGCTCTCCCGCGGCGCCCGGAGCGCCAACTCGCACGAATCGCGAAAGGGTGGTGGGCAACTGCCGAGCGGCTCAGCCGAGCAGCGCGACGATGCCGGGCCCGAGCAGCAGCGCGGTCGGCACGGCGAGCAGCGCGGCGGCGGCAGCGAGCGCGGCCAGCTGCGCGGCGGGAGCGGGAGCCGGGGCATCCAGTCGCAGGATTCGTTCGCGAATCAGGTCGGGACTTCCGGGCTCGGCGTCACCCAGCGGGGACGGCACTCCGGGCGAAGATGCCGAGCCCACCAGCGCGATCGCCCGCGCGAGCACCTCGTCGTCGACGGACCGGCGCGCCCGGTCGTCGGCGAGCATCTCGACGAGCGCACCGACCTCGCGCTGGGCACGATAGGCGATCGGGAACCACGGCAGCGACGCATACCAGGCCCTGAACAGTACGAGCACCACGTCGTGCCGCTGCTGCACGTGAGCGCGCTCGTGGGCGACCACGGCGGCGAGTTCGTCTGGTTCGAGCAGCTCGAGCAGCCCCGCCGAGAACACTGTGATCGAGCGCAGCGGGCCCGGCAGGCAGTACGCGACCGGTGCCGGGTCGTCGATCAGGCGGTCCCCGTCGGCCATGGGCTCACTGAGCAGCGCAATCAGCCGGGCATGCCGACGCCGCTGACGCTCGGCGCGCCCGACGGTCAGCGCGAGGTTGAGCAGCAGGTGGGCGCCGAGCAGCACCGCGCCCGCGAGAGCGAAGAGATGCCAGACAGGCAATGGGATGTCTGTGGCTGCGCCGGTCGCGAACTCCACGAACCCGACCGCGCCGTTGAGCAGGTCGTCGCCAAACGGGATGAGGCCGAAGGTCAGCAGCGCTCCGATCATCGATAGTCCGCCGGCGAGCGCGATGGCCTGCCACAGCACCAGCGCCGAGGCCGGCGCACGCGCGGGCCAGTTCGCGCGGCTGAGCAGCAACGGCACGGGCCAGGCGAGCAGCACGGCGAGTGCGCCGAGCGCGATCGACCCGACGAGCATCAGGGTCCGGCGAGCAGTCGCCGCAGCGCAGCGGCCTCTTCGGCACTGGCCTGCCCCACGAACCGTTCGAGTACGGCGACCCGGTCGCCGGCGGTGCCGAGCACCTCGTGCATGAGTTCGGCCATGTGGTCTTCGCGGGTGGCGGCGGCGCGGTACCGGTGCGGGCGCGACGAGCGCTCCCGGCGCACGAAGCCCTTGTTCTCGAGCCGACCGAGCACGGTCAGCACGGTGGTGGGAGCCAGTCGACGGTTCTCCCCGGCGAGATCGTCGACGAGGTCGTACGCGCTGAGCGCCTCGTCGCTGCCCCAGAGGCGCTCCATGATGGAGCGCTCGAGTTCGCCGAGGGATGCCATCCCGCGATTCTACATCACGTAGAAATATCTTCTACACTGGTGTAGAAATCACTTCTACAACCCGTAGAAAGGGGCCGAGCGTGGATGTGCTCGAGATCGCCCGCTGGCAGTTCGGCATCACGACCGTCTACCACTTCGTGATGGTGCCGCTGACCCTCGGCCTGGGCCCGCTGGTCGCGATCATGCAGACAATGTGGGTGCGCACCGGCCACGAGCGCTGGCTGCGCATGACGAAGTTCTGGGGCAAGCTCTACCTGATCAACTTCATCATGGGCGTGGGCACCGGCCTGGTGCAGGAGTTCCAGTTCGGCATGGCCTGGAGCGAGTACTCGCGGTTCGTCGGCGACGTGTTCGGGGCCCCGCTGGCGATGGAGGGTCTGCTCGCCTTCTTCTTCGAATCCACCTTCCTCGGCCTGTGGATCTTCGGCTGGGACCGTCTCCCCAAGCGCGTGCACCTGGCGACGCTGTGGATCGCCGTGCTCGGCAGCATCGTCAGCGCGTTCTTCATCATCGTCGCCAACTCCTGGATGCAGCACCCCGTCGGCGTCGAACTGATCGACGGTCGCCCGGTGATGACGGACATCTGGGCCGTGCTCACCAACAACACCGCGCTGGTCGCGTACACCCACGTCATGTTCGGCGCGATCTCGATCGGCGCGGCATTCCTGGTCGGCATCTCGTGGTACCAGCTGTGGCAGCGCCGTCGGGACGGCATCGACACGGTGGATGCCGGTGGCCGGGTCATCGTCGGCGAGGCACCCGAGGTGCCCGGTCGCGACGCCACCGACCACTCGGTGTGGATCCGGAGCCTGCGGATCGGCGCGGCCGTGGCGATCGTCGGTTTCGGCGGAGTCGCCATCAGCGGCGACCTGCAGGCCAAGCTCATGTTCGACCAGCAGCCCCTGAAGATGGCCGCCGCCGAGGCGGCCTGCTACGACGGGACCAGCTTCTCGGTGCTGGCCGTCGGTCCGCTGAACGGACAGGACTGCACCGCCGTCACCAATGTGATCGAGATCCCGGGCATGCTCTCGTTCCTCGCGCACGGCGACTTCACCACCGAGATCCAGGGTGTGAACACGCTCATTCCGCAGTACCAGGAGCTCTACGGCACCAACCTGCCCGACGACCCCATCTACGGCGAGCGCGCCGGGATGCCGATCGACTATCTGCCGCAGCTCGAGGTGACGTACTGGGGCTTCCGGCTCATGATCGGCTTCGGCGTGCTCGCGGCCGGTGCTGCGGCGCTTGCGCTGTGGTTGACGCGTAAGGGCACCGTGCCGAGACCGCGCTGGACGATGTGGATCGCCGTCGCCAGCATCCTGGCGCCCTTCGGCGCGAACATCGCCGGGTGGGTCTTCACCGAGATGGGCCGACAGCCGTTCGTGGTGGTACCGAACCCGAACCCCAGCGGCATCGACGGCGTGTTCATGTTCACCGCTGCCGCCGTCTCTCCCGGGGTCACCGCCGGGGAGCTGCTGTTCTCCCTGATCAGCTTCGCTGCGGTGTACGCGACCCTGCTCGTGGTGGAGGTCGTGCTGCTGGTGCGGTACATCCGCGGCGGGGTCGCCTCGGCGATGCCCGCACTCGCCGCCCGCGACGAGGACCCGCCGGGCGACGGTGGTAAAGCCGACGACGTGCTGGCGTTCGCGTACTGAGGGAGATGAGCATGGACATCCTGCCTACCGTCTGGTTCTTCGCCATCGGCGCGCTCTGGGTCGGCTACCTGCTGCTGGAGGGCTTCGATCTCGGGGTCGGCATGCACCTGCTGGTGCGCGGTCGCACGGAGTCGCGCAAACGCCTGCTGCTGAACACCATCGGCCCGGTCTGGGACGGCAACGAGGTGTGGCTGATCACGGCGATCGCGGCGATGTTCGCCGCATTCCCGTTCTGGTACGCCTCGCTACTGTCGACGCTGTACGTGCCCCTGGTGCTGGTGCTGCTGGCGCTGATCTTCCGCGCGGTGTCGATCGAGTACCGCGGCAAGGTGCGCAGCGACCGTGCCAGGGTACTGACCGACCTCGGGCTCGGGCTCGGTTCGTTCGTAGCGGCGTTCGGCATCGGCGCGATGCTCGGGCTCACGACGACGGGGCTGCCGATCGACGGTAACGGCGACCGCGTCGGCGGCCCGTTCGCGTGGCTGAGCTGGCAGGCCGTGCTCGGTGGCCTCGCGGTGGTCGGCTTCAGCTGGGCGCACGCCGCAGCGTTCCTCGCCCTCAAGACCGACGGGTCCGTGCGCGACCGGTCGCGTCGCATCCTGGTGGTGTGGGGCCCGATCGCCCTGGCGCCGATGGCCGCGTGGATGCTGCTCGTGCAGGTTCGCACCGGGGGCACGGTGAGCGTGACGTTGAGCGCGGTCGCGGCGGTCGCGGCGGTGCTCGGCTGGATGTTCGCGCGGGTCGGCCGGGAGGGTCGCGCCTTCGTGGGGCTGGCCGTGTTCCTGACCGCTGGCACGACCGCGATCTTCACCGCGGTGTACCCGGTGGTGCTGCCGTCGACCATCGACCCGGCCTTCGATCTGACGCTGGATACCGCCTCCAGCGGGGACTACACGCTTGGCGTGATGAGCGTGGTCGCCGCGTTCGGACTGCCGCTCGTGCTGGTGTACCAGGCCTGGACGTACTGGGTGTTCCGCCGACGCCTGACCGAGCACCACATCCCCGAGGCTCACCCGGTGCGCCCGGCGATCCGATGAAGGAGGCGCTGAGCGACACCCGGGCCGTGCTGCTGCTCGGGCTGCTCGCCGCGGTCAAGGGCGCGGCGCTCGTCGGCATCGCCGAGGCGATCGCCCGCGGCATCGTCGCCGTGCTCGATGGCGGCGACCTGCGCGGTTCGCTGACGCTCGGCATTGCCGCGGTGCTCCTGCGGGCGGGTGCGGCGTGGGCGACGCGGGCTGCGGCCGCGCGGGCGGCGATCGGCGCGAAGTCGCGCCTGCGGCTCGCGTTCGCGCAGCGGCTGCTGGCCGGACCGCTCCCGGCCGGCCGTGCCGCCGCGATCGGCGGTGCCGGCCTGGACGAGATCGACGAGCTGTACCGCACGGTGCTGCCGGCCGCGACCGCCGCCGCAGCGGTGCCGCTGGTCGCGGGCGCGCGCATCCTCACCGCCGACTGGGTGAGCGCGCTGATCGTGGTGCTGACCGTGCCGCTCGTGCCGGTCTTCATGGTGCTGGTCGGTCGGCACGCCCAGGATCAGGCGGATGCCTCGGCGAACGCCCTGCAACGCCTCAGCCACCACCTGGCCGAACTCGCCCGCGGACTGCCGGTGCTCGTCGGCCTCGGGCGGCTCGAGCAGCAGTCCGCCGCCCTCCAGCGCATCGGCCGGGAGCACAGGGTCGCAACCGTACGCACCCTGCGAAGCGCCTTCCTGTCGGCGCTGGTGCTTGAGCTGATCGCGACCATCTCGGTCGCGATGGTGGCGGTGTTCGTGGGCGTGCGACTGATCGACGGCACGCTGCCGCTGGCCGTCGGACTCGTCGCCCTGATCCTGGCCCCCGAGTGCTTCGCGCCGTTCCGCGAGGTGGGCTCCGCCTTCCACGCCTCGCAAGACGGACTGGCGGCGATGCGCCGCGTGCGCGAGTTCGTCGCCCAGCCCGTGCGGCGGCGGGTGCTCGTGCCCGGCGGTGCGGTGCGCGTCACCGGGCTGACCGTGCGCCGCACCCCGGCGATCACGTCGCTGTCAGCGACGTTCCCGCCGGGCACGACGACCGCCCTTACCGGGGTGAGCGGCACCGGCAAGTCGACCCTGCTCGGAGTGCTCGCCGGCACGGTCGTCCCGGACGCCGGCACGGTGGGCGGGCTCGACGCCAGCAAGGTCGCCTGGATGCCTCAGCATCCGTCGTTCGTCGCCCCCACGGTGCGCGTTGAACTGACCCGCTACGGCGAGGCCGATCCCATGCCGCTGCTGCGCCGACTCGGCGTCGCCCACCTCGTCGACGCCGCCCCGGCGCGGCTGAGTCCGGGCGAGCGGCGGCGGGTCGCGGTGGCGCGCGCACTGCTGCGGGTGCAGGCCGGCGCGACGCTGCTGCTGCTCGACGAGCCGACGGCGCACCTCGACGGTCGCGCCGCTGACGCCGTGCTCGACGCTCTCGCGGAGGTGCGCGGCCGAGTGACGATCGTGCTCGCCTCGCACGACGCAGCGGCGCTTGCGCTGGCCGACCGCACGATCGCACTCGGTCGTCAGGGTGGGGCACGGTTCGAGGCCGTGCTGCCCGACGCCGCGGATCCGTTGCCCAGCCACGACCATCTCGTGGCGCCGGGTTCGGCACTTCGCGCGCTCGTGAGGTTCGTGCGGCCGACGGCGGTGCGCTTCGCGGCGGCCGCGCTGCTCGGCGCGCTCGCGGCAGTCTTCGCGGTGTCGCTGACCGCCGTCTCGGCGTGGCTGATCGTGAGCGCCGCCGCGCAGCCGCCGATCATGCTGCTGCTGGTGGCCATCGTGGGAGTGCGGTTCTTCGGCATCGGCCGTGCCGCCCTGCGTTACGCCGAACGGCTGCTCACCCACGACGCCGTGCTCGCCTCGGTGGGACGGCTGCGCTCGCGGCTATGGTCCGGACTCGCGACAGGCACCAGCCGTGCACTGTTCACCCCCGAGTGGGCGCTCGAGCATCTCGTGGTCGCGGCCGACCGGGTGCGCGATCTGGTGCCGCGGGTGCTGCTGCCGATCGCGACGGCCGTGCTGACCGTCGCCGGCGCGCTGCTCGCGCTCGCCCTCCTCGAGCCCGCGGCGCTGCCGGCGATGCTCCTCGTGTCCGGGGCACTGCTGGTCGCCCCGGTCGTCACGGTGCTCGCCGATCGGGCGGCCACCCGGGCGGTGCACGACGGCCGGTCGACCGTGGTGCGCCGCGTCGCGGCGATCGCCGGGGCGGCCGGTGACCTTCGCGGCAACGGGGTCGCCGAGGCCGAGCTGGATGCCCTCGCGCGAGCGGACGCGAGCGCGGCCCGGTCCGCGGTGCGGGGCGCCTGGGCGCTCGGGCTCGGCGACGCGATCGTGCTGCTGGCCTGTGGGGCGGCCGCACTGCTCGCGCTGCCGGTCGCAGCGGCGGCCGGCACCGCCGGGCCCGTGGTGGCCGTGCTCGCCCTCGTGCCGCTGGCGCTGGCCGAACCGATCACCGCCGCGTGCGCCGCCGCGCAGCAGCTGCCCGCGCTCAGCGCAGCGCTTCGGCGCGTCGACCCGCTGAGTGCCAGGCCCGTCGGCCTACCGCTCCCCGCGGTGCTGCCCGGACGGGTGCGGCGGCTGCGACTGCACGCCGTGACCGCCCGCTGGCCAGGCGCTGGGCACGACGCCTTCGCTCCCGTGTCCGCGGTGGCCGCGATCGGCCGGCCGCTGATCGTCGAGGGGCCATCCGGTGCCGGCAAATCGACCCTGCTCTCGGCGCTGCTCGGGCAGGTACCGGTCACCGGCGGCCACGTCGAGGCCGACGGCGTCCAGTTGGCTGTCGCCGCGCTGCGCGACCGCATCGCATGGTGCCCGCAGGATGCGCACCTGTTCGACTCCAGCATCCGCGGCAATCTGCTGCTGGCAGCACCCGGCGCTCCCGACGGCCGGATGCGCGAAGCACTCGCCATGGTGGGGCTGCACCACGACCTCGACCGCGTGATCGGCGTCGACGGCCTCTCCGGCGGGGAGCGTCAGCGGCTGGCGGTGGCGCGGGCGATCCTGGCCGACCGCGACGTCGTGCTGCTCGATGAGCCGACCGCGCACCTCGACGCGCACACCGCGTCGAGCGTGCTGCGGGACGTGCGGGCGGCGCTGGCCGATCGCATCCTCATCATCGTCACGCATGCCGCCGACGATGTCGCACCCGGCGACACGGTCGTCCGGTTGCAACCGGCCGCGGTCGCCGTCCGTCTCGCGGCGTGAACTGCGGCCTCAGCGCCCGGCCGTCGAGTCCCGCACGACGAGCTCGGGTTGGAACACGACCTGCCGACGCCCGACCGTGGGATCGGCGGCCTCGTCGAGGAGGATCTCCAGTGCGGTGCGCCCGATCAGCGCACTGGGCTGGCGGATCGACGTCAGCGGCACCACCGCCGACGCGGCGAAGTCGATGTCGTCGTAGCCGATGAGTGCAATGTCGTGCGGCACGCGCACGCCGCCGCCCTGCATGGCGAGCGCCTGCAGCACCCCCAGCGCGGTCAGATCGTTGGCCGCGAACACCGCGTCGGGGCGCTCCTGGGCCGGGCGCTCTCGCAGCGCGACGCCGACCGCACGCCCGGCCATCACGGTGAGCGCCTCGATCTCGATGACCTCGAGACTGGCGCCCGAGGCATCCGCCGCCTGTTGCGCGCCCTCGAGGCGGTCGCTGACCTGCCGGATCGCCATCGGACCGCCCACGAACGCGATCCTCGAGCGACCGACCGACGTCAGGTGCTCGATCGCGAGCCGACCGCCGGCGATGTCATCGACCGACACCGAGCTGAACTGCCGGTCGGGGCTGGTGCGGTCGACCAGCACCACCGGGATGCCTCGCGAACGCAGCCGGTGCAGCCGCGGCGTGACATCGCCGAACGGCGAGATCAGCACCCCCTGCACGCGCTGCTGCTCGAACAGGTCGAGATAGCGGGACTCTCGCTCGGTGCGTTCGTCGCTGTTGCCGAGGATGACGGTCAGCCCAGCCGAGGCGGCCTTGTCTTCTGCCCCACGCGCGAGATCGGAGAAGAACGGGTTGCCGACGTCGAGCACCACGAGCCCGATCGTGTTGGAGTATCCGGCACGCAGCTGGCGTGCGGCGTCGTTGCGCACGTACCCGAGCTCGGCGATGGCCGCGAGCACGCGCTCGGCGGCAGTCGTGGAGACCCGATCGGAGTGGTTGAGCACGTTCGAGACGGTGCCGACCGACACTCCCGCCCGCGCCGCGACGTCGCGGATGCTCGTGGTCGTCATGCGCACTCCCGGCTCGGACCGCCCCATCCTCGCACGCGATCGTTCAGGCGCCCCAACCGGCCTGCGCGCCGCCGACCCGGTCGGTCGCGATGGTCGCACCGTATCCGGATGCCGCGTAAGCCGCCAGAGGTTCGGCGGGCAGACCGCGCGACTGCCGCCATTGCGCCAGTGCGGGGCGCACGTCGGTGTAGAAGGCATCCATGAGGATGCCGTTGGCCGTCAGCACGTCACCCGCGATCTGCGCCGCTGACAGCGCTCCCGTGTCGACGAGCAGGGCGCGCGCAGTCATCTCCTGCACGTTCAGCACGCTGCGGATCTGGCCGGGGATCTTGTCCTCGATGTTGTGGCACTGGTCGAGCATGAACGCGACGTCCGAGTCGGCTCCGTACCCGCCGCCGCGCACAACCTCGACCAGGATGCGGAACAGCTGGAACGGGTCGGCGGCCCCCACGATCAGGTCGTCGTCGGCGTAGAAGCGCGAGTTGAAGTCGAACGATCCGAGCTTGCCGAGCCGAAGCAGCTGCATCACGATGAACTCGATGTTGGTGCTCGGCGCGTGGTGCCCGGTGTCGAGGCATACGGTTGCGCGGTCGCCGAGTGCGACCACCTGGGCGTAGCTGGTGCCCCAGTCCGGGACATCCGTGTGATAGAACGCCGGCTCGAAGATCTTGTACTCGAGCACCAGCCGCTGGCCCTCGCCGATGCGCTCGTAGATCTTCGCCAGTGAATCGGCGAGGCGATCCTGGCGACCGCGCATGTCGTCTTGGCCGGGATAGTTGGTGCCGTCGGCGAGCCAGATCTTGAGGTCGCGCGATCCGGTCTCATTCATGATGTCGATGCACTCGAAATGGTGATCGATCGCCTTCTGACGGATGCGGTCGTCGCGGTGGGTGACCGAGCCGAGCTTGTAGTCGTCGTCTTGGAACGTGTTCGAGTTGATGGTGCCCAAGCTCATGCCGAGGTCCTCGGCATGCTTGCGGAGGTCGGCGTACGAGTCGACCCTGTCCCACGGGATGTGCAGCGCGACCGTCGGCGCCAGGCCCGTGTGTCTGTGCACCTGTGCGGCGTCGGCGATCTTCTCGAACGGGTCACGCGGCACGCCGGGCTGCGCGAACACCTTGAAGCGGGTGCCCGAGTTGCCGAACGCCCACGAGGGGAGTTCGATCGCCTGCTCGGCCAGGCGTGGGGCGATGTCGGAGAAGCTGGTCATGACGATTTCGGCTTTCAGGGTGTGGATGTCTCGTGCAGCTGGTCTTCGAGGTGGAAGACCTCGGGCAGACGAAGGAAGCCGGTATCGGGGGCGGCACCGTCGAGGTCGAGGAAGAACTCGGCCATCTCGGCCTGCCAGCGCGCATTGACCTCGGTCGCGGCCATGCCGTCGAGTGCAGCTTGCAGGTCAGGGGTTTCGAAGTAGCCGATCAGCATGCCGTCGTCGCGCAGGAACAACGAGTAGTTGCGCCACCCCGTTTCGTGCAGCGCCGCCAGCATGTCGGGCCAGACCGCGGCGTGGCGCATCCGGTACTCATCGATTCGGGCGGGGTCGACCTGCAGCTGGAAGCAGACCCTGGTGTCGGCCATGACCGTCCTTTCGAGGGGGCCGGCCTGCATGACCGGCCCCCGGTGAGCGCGACTAGAAGGAGATGTAGTCGTACTGATCGATGTTGCTGGCGTCGAACTTCAGCAGTTCGCCGACGAGCACCAGTCCGTCGGGACCGACGGTGTACTGGCCGAGCTTGCCGGCGTCGAAGGTGTCGCCCTCGGCACCGGTGATCGTGCCGTCGAGCAGCGCCTTGCCCGCGTACGCGGTCAGGTAGCCGACCTCGGACGGATCCCACAGCGCGAACGCCTGCACGGTGCCGTCCGCCAGGTACTCCTTCATCTGGCCGGGCAGGCCGAGGCCGACGAGTGCGACCTTCCCCTTGAACTCAGAGGTCGAGAGGTACCGGGCGGTAGCGGCGATACCGACCGTCGTGGGCGAGATGATGCCCTTCAGGTTCGGGTACGCCTGCAGCAGACCCTGGGCCTCCTGGAACGACTTGGTGTCGTCGTCGTCACCGTAGACGGTCGCGACGAGATCCCACTCGTACTCCGGGTTCTCTGCGATCTGCGCCTTCATGGCCTCGATCCAGGAGTTCTGGTTCGGGGCCGCCGCGGTCGCCGACAGGATGGCGATCTCGCCGGTGCCGCCGATCTGGTCGAAGAGCTGCTCGAGTTGACCGGCCGCGACCGCGTCTACCGACACCTGGTTGATGAACAGGTCGCGGCACTCGACCGCCGAGTCGGAGTCGAAGGTGATGAGCTTGGCGCCACCGGCGCGGGCATCCTGCATCGCCGGACAGACTGCGTTGGGGTCATTGGGCGAGACGGCGATGATCTGCGTGCCGTTCTGCACCTCGGTCTGGATGAACGGGATCTGCGTATCGGCTCCAGCATCGAGCGGCGCGGCTTCGTTGTAGGTGAAACCGAGCTCTTCCGCCGCGGCCTTGCCGCCCGAGAGTTCCAGCGTGATATACGGGTTGTTGAGGTTCTTCGGGATGAACGTGATGCTCGCGCCCTCGCTCGACCCGCCGTTGCCTCCGGCACCTCCCGCCGACGGCGCGCAGGCTGCCAGGGTCAGCGCGGCGGCGATGCCCGTCGCCGCGAGCATGAGCCCGCGGCGACGGTGATTGCGATTGAACTCCATTGTCTCTTCCTTCCTTCGTGGACCGGCGTCGGGTGCTCGATGCCGGATGACCCCGGGCTTCAGGCCTGGGGAAGCGTTCGTTTGACTCGGCTGCTGTACTGTCGCTGCCGCACCGCGGCGAACAAACTGGGACCGACGACGGACACGATCAGCAGCGAGCCGGTGATGATGATGAGCACGACGTCGGGCACTCGCTGAAGCCGCAGCGCGTAGGTGACGACGCTGATGACGAGCACGCCGGTCAGCGCGCCGACAATGGTGCCGCGGCCGCCGAAGATCGAGATGCCACCGAGCAGCACCGCGGCGATCACCGTCAGCTCGAGCCCGGTCGCGCTGTCGCTGCGGGCGCTGTAGTAGAGCGACCAGTAGATGCCGACCACCGCGCAGACGAATCCGCTCGCGACGTACAGCCAGAACGTCGATCGGCGAGCCTTGATGCCGACGAAGACCGCCGCCTCTTTGCTGTACCCGAGCGCGTACAGCCCGCGCCCGAACGGCGTGAAGTGCAGTACGGTCGAGAAGACCGCGACGAACGCGACCACGATCAGCATGACGACCGGGATGCCTGTGGCCCCCAGTTTCGCGTTGACGAACCCCACGATCTCGGGCGGGTGGGTGCTGGCGGAGACCGAGTTGTCGCCGATCAGCACGAGCGTCAGCCCGCGGTAGAGCGCGAGCGTGCCGATCGTCACCGCTAGCGACGGCAGACCGACGAACGCGACCAGCACACCGTTGAGCGCGCCGGCGACGACGCCGACCAGCAGCGCGACCGCCACCGCGGGCCCGAACGCCCAGCCCTGCAGCGTGAGCGTGCCGATGGTGGCTGTGGAAAGGCCCACCATGCTCGCCACCGACAGGTCGATCTCGCCGGTGATGATGATGAGGGTCATGGGCAGCGCGATCAGCAGCACCGGCAGGGCGTTGAGCAGGAGGTATCCCACCGTCACGGGCGATGCGAACCGCGGCAGGGCGATGCTCGCCACCAGGATGATCAGCACAAGCGCGCCGACCAGCACGGCGTCGCGCCCGAGCAGTCGGGACAGTGCGCTGCGCGAGCGTTCGCCGATCGGGGCCAGGGTCTCAGACATCCCGTGCCTGCCTCACTCGCAACTTGCGCGCTGTTCGCAGACTCGCCACCCGGTCGACGATGATCGCGGACAGGATCAGCAGGCCGACCACCGCCTGCTGCCAGAACTTGTCCACCCGAAGCGCGGTGAGCGAGCTCGTGATGGTGGTCAGGAGGAGCGCGCCGATGGCGGCGCCGACGACCGTGCCAGAGCCGCCGAAGATCGCGACGCCGCCCACGACCGCGGCGGCGACGACGTCCAGCTCCAGTCCCGTTCCGGTCGTGGCTCCCACCGAGCTGAACCGCGAGGCGTAGAGCACGCCGCCGAGCCCTGCGAGCGCGCCGTTGAGCACGAACGCCGTGAACACCCGTCGCTTGATCGGGATGCCGAACAGCCGGGCGGCGTCGGGATCCGACCCGATCGCGTAGAAGTCGCGGCCGGCTCGGGTCGCGGCCAGCACGACCGCCAGCACCACGAGCACGAGAAGGGCGATCAGCGTGATGATCGGGAAGCCCAGGAAGGTGTCGACCGAGAGGTTGCCGAACTCGACCGGTCTGTCGCCGGAGAAGTACTCCTTGCCGCCGGCCCACGCGTTGTTGATGCCGCGATAGATGTACAGCGTACCGAGCGTGATCACCAGCGACGGCACCCCCGCGATGGTCACGAGCAGACCGTTCAGCGCCCCCAGCAGCAGACCGACGCCGATGCCGGCGAGAAACACCACGGGAATCGGGATGCCGGGCACGGTCGCGAAGAGCGTGCCGGTGAGAAATCCGGAGATGCCGAGCATCGAGCCCACGGACAGGTCGACGTTGCGCGTGATGATCACGATCGCCTGACCGATGGCAAGGATCATCACGATCGTCGCGTTCAGCAGCAGGTCTTTGACACTCTGGCCGGTGAGGAAACGCGGATTCGCGAACGTCGTGATCGCCACCAGCAGCACGAGCGCGATCGAGACCGGCAGCTCCCGGAACCGCAGCACGGCCCTCATACGGCCGCCTCAGCGCTTGCGGTGGCCGCGTGCATCACCGATTCGGGCGTCGCCTCCGCGCGAGACAACTCGGCGGTGATGCGACCCTCGCGCACCACGATGACGCGGTCGGACATGCCGAGCACCTCGGGCAGCTCAGACGAGATCATCAGGATGCCGATGCCGCGCCCGGCGAGTTCCGAGAGGAGGCGATGCACCTCGGCCTTCGTTCCGACGTCGATGCCGCGGGTGGGCTCGTCGACGATCAGCAGCCGCGGCTCCGTCGCGAGCCACTTGGCCAGCACCACCTTCTGCTGGTTGCCTCCGGAGAGGGTTGAGACCGAGGCATCCAGCCCGCCTTTGACCTGCAGCAGCGTGGCCCACGTGGATGCCTCGCGCCGCTCCCGCGCGCTCGAGATCAGCCCGAACCGCGCCAGTCGGTGCCGCAGCGTCAGCGCGGTGTTGCGAGCGACGGACAGGTCCATCACGAGACCCTGCTTTCGCCGGTCCTCGGGTACGAAGCCGATGCCGGCCTGGATCGACGCGAGCGGGTCTCCCGGCTTCAGCGGCGTGCCGAGCAGCGTCACGGTGCCGCGGTCGTAGTCGTCGATGCCGAACACTGCACGGGCGATCTCGGTGCGCCCGGCGCCGACCAGCCCCGAGAAGGCGACGATCTCGCCGGCGCGAACGGTGAAGCTGACGTCGTCGAACACGCCCTCCCGGCTCAGCCCCTTCACGTCCAGCACGACGTCGCCGACCTCGGTCTGCGACTTCGGGAACAGCGTGTCGATGTCCCGGCCGACCATCTCGCGCACGACTGCGGCGATCGAGGTGTCGGCGGTGGTGTGGGTCGCGACGTAGCGACCGTCGCGCATGACGGTGATGCGGTCGCAGAGTTCGAAGATCTCCTCGAAACGGTGGGAGATGAAGAGGATGCCCGCGCCGGCGTCGCGCAGACCGCGCGCCACCGCGAAGAGCCGCTGCACCTCGGTGCCCGAGAGCGCGGCCGTCGGTTCATCCATCACCAGGATTCGCACGTCGAGCGAGATGGCCTTCGCGATCTCGATGATCTGCTGGTCGGCGATCGACAGACCCTCGGCGAGACGGTCCGGGTCGATGGGCACGCCGAGACGCGCGAACAACTCACGTGCCTGGTCGCGCATGGCGGCGCGGTCGATCAACCCGAGCCGGCCTCGTGGCTGGCGGCCGATGAAGATGTTCTCGGCGACAGTGAGGTCAGGGAAGAGCGTGGGCTCCTGGTAGATCACCGAGATGCCAGCGGCCTTGCTGTCGGCGACGGTACGGAACGAGACCGGCGATCCATCGATGAGGAACTCGCCGGCGTCGGGGTGGTAGAGCCCCGCGAGGATCTTCACGAGCGTCGACTTGCCCGCCCCGTTCTCGCCGACCACGGCGTGAATTTCTCCCGCACGCAGTTCGATCGAGCCGTTTGCCAGCGCGATCACCGGGCCGAACGCTTTGCGGGCGCCGGTCAGCGCGAGCAGTGCGTTCGGGTCGGCGGTGGCGCTCACGCGGCGAGCCTCGTCTCTTCGTTGAGGTGAATCGTTTCAGGGCTGCGCCGACGCTAACAGGGCTATCGGCTGGTCGTCAAGCGCGAATCACCAGCGATTCGGCAAGCGCAACCCATCCGCTATCATCTGAAACGTTCAACGTTTTGAACCCGTAAGTGCTACCGTCGTCGCCGATCGAGGTTAGGAACAACGATGTCCCACAACTCAGTGAGCGCACTGCTCCCACCCAAGCAGCGTCGCAGAACCCGCATCGGCTTGGTCGCCGGCGGGCTCGGCGCCTACTGGCCGCAGTTTCCGCAGTTGCTGCCCCAGTTGCAGGAGTCGATCGCGTACGTGGTGCACCGCTTTCAGGAGCTCGACGGCGACGTGACCGACGTCGGCTTCGTCTCCGACGCACAGGAGGCGGCGGTCGCCGCCGAGAAACTGCGGCAGGCCGACTGCGACCTCATCGTCATGTTCATCACCACCTACCTGACCAGCTCGATGGTGCTGCCGATCGCCCAGCGCGCGAACACCCCGGTGCTCGTCATCGACCTGCAACCCACCACGAAGATGGACCACGCCGTCTTCGGGACCGGCGAATGGCTCGCCCATTGCGGCCAGTGCTCGATCCCAGAGATCGGCAACGTGTTCCGCAGGGCGGGCATCCCGTTCCGCTCGGTGTCGGGGTGGCTGCGGCAAGATTCGGCGTGGGCCCGCATCGAGCAGTGGGTACGTGCCGCAGACATCCGCGGCACGCTTCGTCACGCCCGCCACGGGCTGATGGGCCACCTGTACCCGGGCATGCTGGATGTCTCCACCGACCTCACCCTGCTGCCGGTGACCTTCGGCTCGCACGTGGAGGTGCTCGAGTTCGACGATCTGCGCCAGCGCGTCGAAGCGGTGACGGATGCCGAGACGCAAGCCCGCATGGAGCTCGCGAGACGCGTCTTCACCCTCGACGACTCCGTCGTGGAGGAGGATTTCGCCTGGGGCGCGCGCGTCTCCGTCGGACTCGACCGGCTGGTGGAGGACTTCGACCTCGACTCACTCGCCTACTACCACCGCGGGCTCGACGGCGAGCAGCACGAGCGGCTCGGTGCGGGCATGATCCTCGGCGCGTCGCTGCTGACGGCGCGCGGCATCCCCGCCTCCGGCGAATACGAGTTGCGCACCTCGGTCGCGCAGCTCGTGACACAGGTTGCCGGTGCGGGCGGTTCGTTCTGCGAGATCCAGGCGCTGAACTTCGACGACGGCGTCGTCGAGATGGGCCACGACGGACCGGCGCACCTCGCGGTCTCGTCGAGAGATCCGCTCCTGCGCGGGCTCGGCATCTACCACGGCAAGCGCGGCTGGGGTGTCAGCGTCGAGTTCGACGTGCAGCACGGACCGGTCACCCTGCTCGGGCTGGGGCAGGATCGCGACGGCTCGCTGGCCTTCATCGCGTCGGAGGGCACCGTCGTGCCGGGGCCGCTGCTGGCGATCGGCAACACCACCTCGCGCGTCGACTTCGGTCGTGACCCCGGCGAGTGGGTCGACGAATGGTCGGCTACCGGCGTCGGGCACCACTGGTCGCTGTCGGTCGGGCACCGCGCCGCGGACTACCGCGCGGCGGCGAGCCTGCTCGGCATCGACTTCCGGTTCGTGTGAGAGCTAGCAAGGACATCGACATGAGCACCGCATCCGACCTCATCGCCCGCAGCAATCGCCTCGGCGCGGACCCCCGGGTCACCAACTACGCCGGCGGCAACACGTCGGCCAAGGGCACCGAGACCGACCCCGTCACCGGTGAGCCGGTCGAGCTGCTGTGGGTCAAGGGCTCCGGCGGCGATCTCGGCACGCTGACCGAGAGCGGGCTGGCCGTGCTGCGGCTCGACCGGCTCCGCGCCCTGGTGGATGTCTACCCCGGCGTCGACCGCGAGGACGAGATGGTCGCCGCGTTCGATTACACGCTGCACGGCAAGGGTGGAGCCGCGCCATCCATCGACACCGCCATGCACGCACTCGTCGACGCCACTCACGTCGACCACCTGCACCCCGACGCGGGCATCGCGTTCGCGACTGCGAAGGACGGCCAGAAGCTCACCAAGAAGGCGTTCGGCGAGAAGGTGGTCTGGGTGCCGTGGCGTCGGCCGGGCTTTCAACTCGGACTCGACATCGCCGCAATCGAGCGCGAGAACCCGACCGCGATCGGTTGCATCCTCGGCGGGCACGGCATCACCGCGTGGGGTGGGACCTCGAAGGAGGCCGAGGCCAACAGTCTCTGGATCATCAGAACCGCGGAGGAGTACATCGCCGCCAAGGGCCGCAAGAACCCGTTCGGCAGAGCAGTCGCGAAGAACGCAGCCCTGCCGGTCGCCGAGCGTCGCGCGAAGGCCGCAGCGCTCGCGGCCACCATCCGCGGCATCGCATCGCACGATCGCCCGATGGTCGGCCACTTCACCGACTCGGACGTCGTGCTCGACTTTCTCGCCAGCGCGAAGGCCCCCGCCCTCGCCGCGCTCGGCACGAGCTGCCCCGACCACTTCCTGCGCACGAAGGTCAAGCCGATGCTGCTCGACCTGCCGGCGAACGCGACGGTCGAGGCATCCATCGCCCGCCTGAAGGAGCTGCACGAGCAGTACCGCAAGGACTACACGGCGTACTACGAGAAGCACGCTGTGGCCGGTTCTCCCTTGATCCGCGGCGCCGATCCGCTCATCGTGCTCGTGCCCGGCGTCGGCATGTTCAGCTACGGCGCGAACAAGCAGACCGCCCGCGTCGCCGGCGAGTTCTACGTCAACGCCATCAACGTGATGCGCGGCGCCGAGGCGATCTCCAGCTACTCCCCCATCAGCGATGCCGAGAAGTTCCGCATCGAGTACTGGGCGCTGGAAGAGGCGAAGCTAGCCCGGATGCCCCAGCCGAAGTCACACGCAACGCGCGTGGCCCTGGTGACCGGCGCGGCATCCGGTATCGGTAAGGCGATCGCCACCCGCCTCGCCTCGGACGGCGCCTGCGTCATCATCGCCGACCTCGACCTCGCGAAGGCTCAAGCGGCCGCCGCCGAGATCGGCACCTCGGATGTCGCGGTCGGGCTGCAAGTGAACGTGACGGATGCCTCGGCCATCGATCAGCTAGTGCAAGACGCCGTGCTCGCCTTCGGCGGCATCGACATCGTCGTCAATAACGCCGGTGTCTCGCTGAGCAAGCCGCTGCTTGAGACCACCGAAGCCGACTGGGACTTTCAGCACGACATCATGGCGAAGGGATCGTTTCTGGTCAGCAGAGCGACCGCGCCCATCCTCATCGAGCAGGGCATGGGCGGCGACCTGATCTACATCTCGTCGAAGAACTCCGTCTTCGCGGGGCCGAACAACATCGCGTACTCCGCGACGAAGGCCGACCAGGCGCACCAGGTGCGGCTGCTCGCGGTCGAGCTCGGCGAGCACGGCGTCAAGGTCAACGGCATCAACCCCGACGGCGTGGTGCGAGGCTCGGGCATCTTCGCCTCCGGCTGGGGTGCCAACCGTGCCAAGACCTACGGCGTGCCCGAGGAGGACCTCGGCAAGTTCTACGCGCAGCGCACCATCCTCAAGCGCGAGGTGCTTCCCGAGCACGTCGCGAACGCGGTCTCGGTGCTCACCGGACCGGACCTCTCGCACACGACCGGCCTGCACATCCCGGTCGACGCCGGCGTGGCTGCCGCGTTCCTGCGATGAACGGGTCTCGATACGCCGCGACGGCGGCTACTCGACCGGCGGGGGCGTGATGGGTTCCGTCGCCGCCGTTGATCTCGGGGCCACCAGCGGGCGCGTCATGCTGGGCTCGGTTTCACACGACGAGTTGAGCCTGCGGATGGTGTCGCGCTTCCCGAACGGACCCGTTCGCACCGCCGAAGGCGAGCTGCACTGGGCAGTTGCCGCACTCCACGAACACGTCCTCAGCGGACTCGCCACCGCCGTGAAGCAGCAGCCCGACGTCAGCTCGGTCGGCATCGACTCCTGGGCCGTCGACTACGGTCTGCTCCGCGACGGAGCCCTGCTCGCCGAGCCGTTCCACTACCGGGACGAGCGCAACCACGCTGCCGTCGACCGGGTGCACGAGCTGGTGTCCCCAGCCGAGCTCTACGCCGCGAACGGGCTTCAGCACCTCACGTTCAACACCATCTATCAGCTCGTCGCCGAACGCGACCTCGACCGTGCCGAAGCCCTGCTGCTCATCCCGGACCTCATCGCGTACTGGCTCACCGGCATCCGCGTCGCGGAGCGCACCAATGCGTCGACGACCGGCCTGCTCTCGGTCTTCTCGGGGGAGTGGGATGACGCGCTCATCGATCGCGTCGGCCTGCCCCGCGCGATCTTTCCAGAACTGGTGGATGCCGGAACCCGCGTCGGTGCACTGCTCCCGTCCGTGCGCTCTGGCATCGACGCCGACCTCGAGGTGATCGCGGTCGGCTCCCACGACACCGCCTCCGCGGTGGTCGCGGTGCCCGCGACTCGCGACGACTTCGCGTACATCTCGTGCGGCACGTGGGGGCTGGTGGGCGTCGAGCTCGAGCGCCCGGTGCTGACCGAAGCCGCCCGCGCCGCCAACTTCACCAACGAGGGCGGCGTCGACGGGCGCGTCCGGTTCCTGCACAACGTGATGGGGCTGTGGCTGCTGTCGGAATGCGTGCGCGAGTGGGGGGATGTCGACCTGCCCGCGCTCCTCGAGCAGGCCGCCGCACTGCCCGAGCCGGTCGGGACCTTCGACCCGAACGATGACGTGTTCCTCCCGCCCGACGGGATGCCCGACCGCATCGTGAGGTGGCTGGCTGCGCACGGGCAACCCGTCCCCTCATCCAGACCCGAGTTCGTGCGCTGCATCATCGAGAGCCTCGCGGTCGCGTTCGCGCAAGCCGTCGCCGACGCGAGTGCGCTGTCGAGGCATCCGGTCTCGGTCATCCACATCGTCGGGGGCGGATCGCAGAACGGACTGCTGTGCCAGCTCACCGCGGATCGCAGCGGCCTGCCCGTGCTCGCAGGCCCCGTCGAGGCGACCGCGATCGGCAACGTGCTCGTGCAGGGTCGCGCGCAGGGGTTCGTGCACGGAGACCTCGAGTCGCTGCGTGCGCTCGTGGCGCGCGCGTTCGCGCCGCGGCGGTACGAGCCGCGCTAACGCTGACTCTGCGATTCGTGCCAACTGGCGCTCCGACCACCGAGCGCGAGCCAGATGGCACGAATCATCGACCTGCTTGTGGGCGAGTCCATGCTGATTGTCTGACAATCTGTTAGGTTGTCGGTCAACAGCGAGGAGGTCGGGTGAGCCAAGCGATCAGCGTGCTCCCGGATTCCGTCGCCGAGCGACTCCGCGCGAGCGTCATCGCTCAGCAGGATGCCCCCGGCTCGAGCATCACCGAAGCCGCCGTGGCGCTGCGGTTCGGGGTCGCCCGCCCCACCGCCCGGCTCGCGATCGACCGGCTCGTTGCCGACGGCATCCTTCGTCGCGAAGCGCACCGCGCGGCTCGCGTGCCCAAGCTCACCCGCGACGACATCGTCGACCTCTACGATACGCGCGCGCTGCTCGAGGCGGCCGCAATCGCCGGTCTGCGCGGCATCCCGGCCGCGGCGCTCGACGCCCACCGCGCACTGACCGCCACCGACGACTTCGCACCACACGACATCGCGTTCCATCGCGCGCTCGTCGCCGCGACCCCCAGTCCCCGCCTGGCACGGCTGCACGCACAGCTCATGGGCGAGGTCGAGCTCTGCATCGGGCAGGTGCAAGCCGCCCACCTGCTCACCGCGACGCAGGTCGCGGCGCAGCATCAGGGCATCCTCGACGCCATCGTCAACGGCGACGCGGATGCCTCGGCCCACCTCACCCGCGAGCACATCGCCTCGGCGCGCGACGCCCTGCTCGCGCACTACGACGGATAGGACGACTCTTGGTCAAGCGACAGTTTCCCAATGCAGTTGAGCTCGCAAAGCTCATGCGATTCAAGGCGCCGCAACTGAACGGCAAGAAGCGCAGGCTCGACGCCGCGCTGACCATCGACGACCTGCGCACCATCGCGAAGCGCCGCACGCCGAGGGCCGCGTTCGATTACACCGACGGTGCAGCGGAGGGTGAGCTGTCGCTGGCGCGAGCAAGGCAGGCGTTCGAGGATGTCGAGTTCCACCCGTCGATCCTGCGCGACGTGTCGACCGTCGACACCTCCACGACGGTGCTCGGCGGCTCGTCGGCGCTGCCGTTCGGCATCGCGCCCACCGGATTCACGCGGCTGATGCAGACCGAGGGCGAGATAGCCGGGGCAGGCGCGGCGGGGGCGGCAGGCATCCCGTTCACCCTGTCGACGCTGGGCACCTCGTCGATCGAAGACGTGAAGGCGGCGAACCCGAACGGGCGCAACTGGTTCCAGCTGTATGTGATGCGGCAGCGCGAGATCTCGTACGGGCTGGTCGAGCGGGCCGCCGCCGCCGGTTTCGACACGCTGATGTTCACCGTCGATACCCCGGTCGCCGGAGCCCGGCTGCGCGACAAGCGCAATGGGTTCTCGATCCCGCCCGCGCTCACGCTCGGCACGATCGTCAACGCGATCCCGCGACCGTGGTGGTGGTTCGACTTCCTCACCACCCCGCCGCTGCAGTTCGCCTCGCTGTCGTCGACCGGCGGCACCGTGGGCGAGCTGCTCGACTCGGCGATGGATCCGTCGATCGACTTCGACGACCTGCGGGTCATCCGCGACATGTGGCCTGGCAAGTTCGTGGTCAAGGGCGTGCAGAACGTCGAGGATGCCAGGCGCCTGACCGACCTCGGGGTCGACGGCATCCTGCTCTCCAACCACGGCGGCCGACAGCTCGACCGGGCGCCGATCCCGTTCCACCTGCTGCCAGAGGTGGTGCGCGAGGTCGGTCGCGACACCGAGGTGATGGTCGACACGGGCATCATGAACGGCGCGGATGTCGTGGCCTCCATGGCGCTTGGGGCCAGATTCACGCTGGTCGGGCGGGCGTATCTCTACGGACTCATGGCGGGCGGGCGCGCCGGGGTGGACCGTGCGATCCAGATTCTCGGCGATCAGGTGGTGCGCACGATGAAGCTGCTCGAGGTGAGCTCGGTGGCCGAACTCGAGCCGCGGCACGTCACGCAGTTACAGCGGCTCGTGCCGCGCGCGCTCCCGGAGGTGCCGGTGCGTGCCGCGCGCTCGACGCCGGCGCGAAAGCCCGCACCCCGGAAGGTGCCCGCCGGGACCCCGTGACACTCACACGCCGAGCACGTTGAGGCCGCGGTCAACCGCCGAGGCCGAGAGCTGCTTGTCGAACGTCGCGAGCGGCGCGCTCGTAACTATGGCGGTGAGCAGCACGCAGCAGTCAGGCATCCGAAGTGTGGTTCCCGCACGAAGTTCGGCGAGGAGCAACGCTTCGCCCGGGACGCCGTCGAACGCAGCCACGCCAAGTGACTCGAGTCCAGCGAACACCTCCTGGGCTCGGCCGAGTCGCGCAGGTGCCACGAGCACCTCGGCCAGCGTCACGTCATGCATGAGAATGCCGTCGCTCGCCTGGAGCACAAGCTCGCGAGCACGTTGGTGGTGTGAGTCGGTGCTGTCGAGGAAGGCGATGATGACGCTCGCGTCGGCGACGATCACCCCTGCCACTCACTCCGCAGGCGGTAAAGGTAGTCCGGGCTGTAGACGCCTGTCAATGAGCCGGCCACCCGGTCGAGGAGCTGGTCCCGCCTACGATCTTGTTGCTCGCGCTTCACCAACACCGCCGCGCCGCCCTCCCACACGATGCGCGCGACGAGTGCACCCCGCGATTCCCCGGGCCAGAGTCGCGCCGCTGCGTCGAGGGCCTGCGTCAATTCGTCGGTCTCCGTGATCTGGTAGCGCGTTCGCTGGGTCGGCATGCGCTGAGTGTACCACCGCGAGGACGGTGACACACCTGCTGGCGGCGCGATGCAGCGGGAGGGTAGTCGGTTTCTGTCACCGCCGTTCGGCGTCCCTCGAGACGGCACAAAAGCATCCATACCCAGCATTTTGGATGCTTCTTCGCCGTCTCGATGACCAGTAGCGCGCGCGAGTCGACAACCGCCGACGTGAGCTCAGCGCTCGACCGGCCCCAGCAGATGCGCGGCCACGGTGCTGTGCACCGACTCCGTGTCGCTCGGGTGATAGATGCCCGCGAGCACGTCGCGCTGCAGCCGTGCGAGTTCAGAGGCGGACCGGTATCCGCCGCCACCGGCGGAACGCATGGCCTGGTCGATGACGTACCGGGCGGTCTCGGTGGCGCGGTGCTTGGCCCCGGTGAGGTGCCGGAACCACGCCGATCCCCGATCCACGAGGTTGTCGACGTCGGCGGCGAGCGACTCGAGCTGCGGCGCGAGGGCGTCGACGGCGAGCGCGGCGTCCGCGATCCGCCAGCGGAAGTCGGGGTCCTGGTCGTACGCGAGCCCGGTCTGCAAGGAGCGACGACGTTGCACCGCCTCGACCGCCAGTTCGAGCGCGCGATCCGCGATGCCGGCGTAGACCGAGCCGATGAGCAGCAGGAAGTTGGCGAAGATGCCGAACACGAACGGGTCGGCGTTCGGCCCGACCGGCAGGATGCGCGCGATACGTCCCGCAGGAACGATCGCGCCCTCGAGCACCGTCGTGTGACTCTGCGTCGCACGCATGCCGAGGGTGTCCCAGTCGTCGAGCGACTGCCAGCCGGGTGTGTCTCGCAGCAGAAAGCCGTGCACCAAATGCTCGCCGTGCCGCCCGAAGACGCCGAGCCGGGTCCACGCCGGCGAGAGCGACGTGAAGATCTTCGTGCCGCTGAACGCGTAGCCGCCATCCACGGGGTCGGCCGTCGTCAGCGAGTCCCACAGCACGAGGTCGTTGCCGGGCTCGCTGTTTCCGAAGGCGAAGAGTTCGCCGGCTGCGGCATCCCGAAGCACCCAGTCGAGCGAGGGATCGCCGCGCTCGGCCAGCACGCGGGCCACCCCCACCCAGACGAGGTGCATGTTCAGGCCGAGTGCGGTCGCCGGGGCGTGGGCGGCGAGCAGCCGCTGGTCGCGAGCGGTCTCGAGCAGGCTGCGCGGCGCGAGGTAGCCGGCGGCGCGCAGTTCGTCGAGGTCCTCGGCGAAGAACTCGTTACGTGCATCGTACTCCGGCGCTCGCGAGCGGATCCGTTCGAGCAGGTCCGAGGTCAGCACGCTCATGCGATCAGGCTACGCCCGGGTCACCTCCGCCAGCACCCGCACCCCCGTCTCGACCTCGGCGAAGCTCGTCGAAAGCGGCGACAGCCCGAGCCGGATGCCGTTCGGCCCACGGAAATCGGGGATCACGCCGCGCTCGTGCAGCGCGGGCAGCACGCCGACGAACCGCTCGGAGTCGAGCGTGATGTGCCCGCCCCGCGACGCAGCATCCCGGGGGCTGGCGAGCGTGGCGTGCGGCAGCAGCTCATCCGCGAGCGCGATGGCGAACGTCGTCAGCGCGGTTGACTTCGCGCGGATCGCGTCGATCCCCACCTCGCCGATCGCCGCCACCATGTCGCGCATCGGCTGCATGGCGAGAATCGGCGGGGTGCCGCTGACGAACGATCGGATGCCTCGCGCCGGCGTATACCCCTGCCCCATGTCAAACGGCTCCTGTGCACCCAGCCACCCGTGGATCGGTTGCCGTAGTCGCTCCTGCAGCTCGGCCCTCACGTACAGATGCGCTGGAGCCCCCGGCCCCCCGTTGAGGTACTTGTACCCGGAGCCGACGGCGATGTCGACGTCCGAGGCATCCAGGTCGGTCGGTACCGCGCCGGTCGCATGGCTCAGGTCCCAGATGGTGAGCGCCCCGGCGGCGTGCGCGATCGCGGTGATGGCGGGCACGTCGGCGATGAAGCCCGAGCGGTAAGCCACCGAGCTGAACAGGGTGAGTGCCGTGCTCGGGCCGACGCTCGCCGCGACCAGCTCAGGCGTCACTCCCCCGTCGTGGTCGGTGTCGACCCACCGGATGCTCAGGCCCCGGTCGGCCGCGATGCCCTCGACCACGTACCGGTCGGTGGGGAAGTTGCTGCGATCGATGACCAGCTCGCTGCGGCCGGGTCGGGCGTCCAGCGCGGCGCGCACCGCCTTGTAGAGCAGCACCGTCGTGGAGTCGGCGATCACGACCTGCCCGGGCGCCGCCCCGAGTGCGGCCGCGCCGAGCTCGTCGCCGAGGCGGAACGGGAGCTCGAACCATCCCTCGTCCCAGCCGCGGATGAGCCGTCCGCCCCACTCCTCCTCGCCGAATCGCGAGAGCACGGATGCCCGCAGCGGCCGACCGAGGGAGTTGCCGTCCAGATACGCGACGACCCCGGGCGCTTCGACGAACCGCGGCCGCCAGTGCGCGAGCGGATCGGCGGCGTCGAGATCGGCCGCGCTCACGCCGCCTCGGTCAGCACCGCTCGCAGCTGCTCCACCGCCCAGTCGAGCTCATCTGCGGTGACCACCAGCGGCGGCGCTAGCCGGATCGTCGAGCCGTGCGTGTCTTTCGCGAGCACGCCGCGCTCCATCAGCCGCTCGCACACCTCGCGGCCGGTCATCAGCGCGGGGTCGATGTCGACCCCTGCCCACAGTCCGGCTCCGCGCACGGCGGTCACGCCCGGCAGCGCCCTCAGCGACGCGTGCAACGCCGAACCCAGCTCGCGCGCACGTGTCTGGAACTCTCCGGTCGCCAGCAGCTGAACCACCGCGAGCCCGACTGCGGCGGCGAGCGGGTTGCCGCCGAAGGTCGAGCCGTGCTCCCCCGGACGCAGCACCCCGAGGATGTCGCGGTTCCCGACCACCGCGCTGACGGGAACGATGCCACCACCCAGCGCCTTGCCGAGCAGATACAGGTCGGGCGAGACATCCACCAGGTCGCAAGCGAACGTGGAGCCGGTGCGCCCGAGCCCGGACTGGATCTCATCCGCGATGAACAGCACGTTGTTCGCGGCGGTGAGCTCGCGCACACGCGGCAGGTAGTCGGGAGGCGGTACGACGACGCCCGCCTCGCCCTGAATGGGCTCGATGAGCACCGCGACCGTGTCGGGCGTGATCGCCGCCTCGAGCGCGGCGGCGTCTCCGTACGGCACGCTCACGAACCCGGGCGTGAAGGGCCCGAAGCCGTTGCGCGATTCGGGATCACTCGAGAAGCCGACGATCGTCGTGGTGCGACCGTGGAAGTTGCCGTCGGCCACGATGATCTGCGCCCGGCCGTCCGGCACGCCCTTCACGCGGTAGCCCCACGCGCGCGCGACTTTGATCGCCGACTCGACCGCCTCGGCACCGGTGTTCATCGGCAGCACCATGTCTTTACCCGCGAGGCCCGCGAGCGCCGAGGCGAACGGGCCGAGCCGATCGTGATGGAACGCGCGACTCGTCAGCGTCACCCGGTCGAGCTGGTCGCGCGCCGCATCGACGAGGGCAGGATGCCCGTGACCGAAGTTCACCGCGGAGTACGCGGCGAGACAGTCCAGGTAACGCTTGCCGTCGACATCCGTCACCCAGGCACCCTCGGCGGCGGCGACGACCACCGGCAGCGGGTGATAGTTGTGCGCGAGGTGGGCTTCCTCGAGCTCGATCGCGGCTAGCGCAGCTCCAGCGTGCAGCACTTGACCCCACCTCCGCCCAGCAGCAGTTCGGACAGGTCGACACCGATCGGGTTGTACCCGCGCTGCCGCAGTTGGCGCTCGAAATCCTTCGCGCGTGATGCGATCACCACGTTGCGCCCGTCGCTGAACGAGTTGAGCCCCAGCACCGCGGCATCCTGCTCGGTGACCTCGATCGCGTCGGGGTAGAGCCGGCGAATCGAAGCGATGGATGCCTCATCGAACGCGCTCGGGAGGTACGCGATGTTCGACTCATCGAGAACCGCGACCGCCGTGTCGAGGTGGTAGAAGCTCGGGTTGATCAGGTTCAGCGAGACCACCTCGCGGTCGAAGACCCGCGCCACCTCGGCGTGCGCGGCCGGGTCGGTGCGGAAGCCCTGCCCGGCGAGGATGCGGTCGCCGACGAGCAGCAGGTCGCCCTCGCCTTCGTTCACGAACTCGGGTTCGCGCACCTCGAAGCCGGCGCTCGCGAACCACTCCATGTACGCCGGGCCCTCGGGCTGACGCTGCGGGTAGGTGAACTTGGCGCCGTACGCGATGCCGTCGAGCACGAACCCGCCGTTCGCCGCGTAGACCATGTCGGGCAGCCCACGGATGGGCTCGATGAGCTTCACGTCGTAGTCGAGCGCCTGGTACGCCTCGTAGAGCGCGTCCCACTGCCGCACCGCCAGCGACGTGTCGGTGGGGTCTTCGGGATGCATCCACGGGTTGATCCGGTAGCTCACCGTGAAGAACTGGGGGCGGCACATGAGCACGGTCCGGGGGGTGGCGGTGCGCTCGGTGGTGGCGGTGGTGGGCTCCGTCATCGTCATGGAGTCCAGTGTTTCACGCACCTATCCGCAATGTCTGGGTATCCAGCGCACCGTTCCAGCGTGATCAGCCCGGCTCACGCACTATCGTTGCGGCATGGACAATCTCGACTACGGGATCATCGACCTGCTCCGACTGAACGCCCGGGCCGGCTACGGCGACATCGGCGAAGTGGTCGGGCTGTCAGCCTCGGCCGTGAAGCGGCGTGTCGACCGCCTGGTGGCGGACGGCGTCATCCGGGGCTTCACCATCCAGGTCGACCCGAACGTGGACGGGCTCGCCACCGAGGCCTACGTCGAGCTGTTCTGCCGCGGGACGGTCGCCCCGGACGAGCTCAAGCGCATCCTCTCGGCCGTGCCCGAGGTGGTGGATGCAGGAACGGTCACCGGATCCGCTGACGCCATCGTGCACATGCGGTCACGCGACATCCCGTCGCTCGAGGTGGCGCTCGAGAAGGTGCGCCGCGCGCCCAACGTCGACCACACCCGGTCGGCGATCGTGCTGTCGCGGCTCATCCACCGCCAGCACGACTGAACCGTGGGGCAGAATCGGCACATGACCGACTCGTGGCGTAGACCCGAAACGGCGAGCGCCGTCGCGTTCGAGATCGACCCGCGGGGCGAGCATCCCCCGTTCGAGCAGTTGAAGGCGCAGGTCATCGCGCGCATCGCCGCAGGCAAGTTGATCGCGGGCACGCGCCTGCCCGCCGTGCGTCAACTCGCCGCCGACCTCGGCATCGCACCCAACACCGTCGCGCGGGCCTACCGCGAGCTCGAGGCCGACGGCTTCCTCGAGACCCGCGGCCGCAACGGCACCGTCGTCAAAGCCAAGGGCGGGGATGCCGCGGCTCTCCTTCAGCTCGACGCCCAGGCGTACGCGGCTCGCGCCGTCGCGCTCGGCATCCCCGCCGACGCCGCGCTCGACTACGTGCGGACCGCGCTGCGCTGAACCGGGCATGGGTTGCCGTGCTGACGCAAGTCGTGGTTTCAGGCGCGGGCGCGGCGGACTCCCGCTGCGCGTTCGCCGTTTGAAGGAATTCCTTTCACACGGTGAACGGCTGCGAGGGGCAACCGTCACTCGCGTGCAGCACTCGGGGTGCATGCCGCGAACCCGCCCGAACCGTAACTGCGGAGATCGTCGCGACACGCCGAGCCGCGAGCGACGACACGCCGTGAACGTAGCGCGACCCCCGCAGTTGCGCCCCGAAGAAGCGCTACCTCTCGCTCGGCTGCGCGAGCAACGCCCGCGCCGCCATCCCGATCACAGCGCCATACGTCGGGTAGGCGAACTTCACGTTGGCGAGCGTCGCGAGCTCGACCCCCGCGGCCATCGCCGTCGTCACCGACTGCACCACCTCGATCGCGTTCTCCCCCACCGCGTGCGCCCCGAGGATCAGCTCGCGCCGGCGGTCGGCGATCAGCTTCAGGAAGCCGACGGCGCGATCATCGATCACCGCGCGATCGAGCTGCGAGTACGGCACCGTCGCGACGATGCACAGCGGGTCGCGCTCCCGCGCTTGGCGCTCGGTCAGCCCGACCCCGCCGTAGTCCGGATCGGTGAACCCTCCGGCCGGCAGAAGGTGGTGCGGGGTGCGGCGGTTCGCGTCGAGCACGGCGTTCTCAGCCGCCGCCTCCCCCTCGAACGTCGCCGCCTGCACCAGCATGTCGCGGCCGTTGGCGTCCCCGACCGCGTAGATGTGCGGCACCGCACTCCGGAAGTACTGGTCCACCGGAATCGCCGACCGCTGCGTCTGCACGCCCGCCGCCTCGAGCCCGAGATCCTCGACATCCGCTGGCCAGCCGGTAGCCATCACGACCGCGTCGAACTCCTCGGTGATGGAGTCGCCGTCGGCGCGCCAGGCCAGCTCGATCGCGTCGTCGGGGGTGCTCGCCAGCGACTCGACGGTCTCGACGCCCACGTGCACGACGACGCCCTGCTGCTCGAACGCGGTCTGCACGGCGGCCGAGATGTCTTCGTCCGAGGCGAACAGCACGCGCGGTGCCACATCGAGCAGGGTCACCGCGGACCCGAACGATCGCAGCACCGTCACCAGCTGCGCTCCGGTGTTGCCCGCGCCGATGACCGCGACGCGCTCGGGCAGTTCCGGCAGATCCAGCAGGTGCTCGGGCACCGTGGCCAACTCCGCCCCGGGGATCGGCAGCCGCCGCGAGTGCCCGCCCACGGCGACGATGATCGACCCGGCGGACAGCTGCCTGCCGCTGTCGAGAACGAGGGTGGAGGCATCCACGAATCGTGCTCTGCCCTCGAGGATCAGTTCGACGCCGGCCGCCGCGAAGCGCTCCGGCTCGCGCTTGATGTCGCGCACCCGGTCGACGGTCGCGCGCACCCGGGCCACGGTGGCCTCCCACTCGATCACCGGCGCGCTGACCGCGATGCCGTACTCGTGCGCGGTGCGCACCTCGCGCACGATGCGCGCCGTCTTGGCGAGCACGCGAGTGGGCACGCACCCGGTGTTCACGCACGTGCCGCCGGTTCGGGATGCCTCCACCACCGCGACGCTCGCCCCCAGTTCCGCGGCTCGGAGTGCTGCCGCGGTACCCGCAGGGCCCGCACCGATCACGATCACGTCGTAGGAGTTGCTCACCCCACCCACGCTAGACCGCATACGTCAGCGTGCGCAGTCGGCAAGCAGCCGCAGGTAGGCGGTGGCGTCGTCGGTCTCGAACATCCGGTCGAGGGCGCGGTTCTGCTCGTGAAGCCGGGAGTACGGGATCGAGACCGCGTCGAAACCGTGCGCCATGAGTTCTCCGGATGCCATCAGTTTCGCCGTGCGCTTGTTCCCGTCGAAGTACAGCTGGGCTCGGGTCACCGCTGCCGCGTAGAGCACAGCGCGCTGGCGAGGGTCGCCGACCCCGGTGAGGAAATCGAGAAGGTCCTGGTATGCGATGCGGAGCGGCTCGCCGTGCGGTCTGCCGTCGATGATGCCGCCGCTGGAGAGGCGCACCGCTCCGCCGCCGGTGGCGCTGCCCTCACCGCGGAAGTTGCCCGCCTCGATCGCCTCGTGGCGTGCAACCAGACCGTGCAACCGGTCGGACACCGATGCCCGCCCAATCCCAGGTGATCCCGATCAGCGGGTGCTGCTGGGCATCCTGCCGGGCTGGCAACGAGGTGCCGCCGCCTGGGCGCTGCCTGTACCGGTCGAACCCGACCCCCCAGCTGTCCATCGCTCACCACTGCCCTGCGACACGCGCAGCCTGAGCGCGGGTCTGGCCGCCGACCCCGAACGAATCGATCACCGCCTGCACCGGGCTCACGAGCACCACGTCGGCAAGCGCGCCGGACCCTTCGAACACGGTCGGATGCGCTGGCGCGACGATCACGTGCGCGGCGGTCACGATGTTCACGCGGCGGTGTGTCTCGGCGAGCAACCGCGCGACCTGCTTGACGTCCTCGGTCCACATGATCGCGGTTCCGCCGTCGGAGCCGAGCGCTTCAAGGGATGCACCGCCGGACAACGCCCAGCGTGATCCAGACGCGATCCCGACCGAGACCAGCCGATCCGCGTCGCTACGCCCCGCGAGCATGACGCTGCCGGCGCGGTGCTGGGGTGCAGACACGCTCGCGGCCTCGTCCACGATGCCCAGCGGGTCGCCGTCTGGGCGATACCGCTTCAGCCGGGTCACCCAATCGTCGAACGCAGCGGATGCCGCGAGATCGCCGAGCAGGAAACGAGCGGCCGCGGCGGCGAGCGGATCGCTCGCGGGCCTCACATCCATGGTGATGTCGTACCCGAGCGCAAGGACGAGTTCGCGGATGGTGGACACCCTGGCGCGGGAGCGGTCGTTCTGCAGTTGCAGCACGGTCGTCCGCGACACGCCTGCTCGCCGCGCGAGAGCAGATGTGCTCGACGCACCGGCGATCGCTTTACTCAGGCTGTCCATTTGAGTGAACAGACTACCTCAAGTGTTCGTTATACTGACAGGCCAGCCATCTCCCGGTCCGGGTTGCCGAAGCGGTGCGCGGTGATGCTCACGGACTGCTCGTGCACGAACGGCAGCAGCTCGAGCCGGCCCGAGGTCGTCACGGGGCCGCTCCAGATCGCGACATCCGCGTCGACCGCGGCGGCCAGCGCGACCGGGTCGCCGCCGATCAGCCGGATGCGACCGGGGCCAAGGGAACCGACCCGGGCGAGCCACGCGGCATCCGACTCGACGGTCAGCGAGCGCAGGTTCACCGGCGGCACCAGCGAATCGGATGCCTGCACCAGCGGGGTCGGCAGCGGCAGTGCCGACGAGATGTCGACCGGCGACCCGGTGCGGGCGGCGGCGGCGATCAGTCGGACGAGGTGCCCCATCGGCTCGCCCTCTGACAGCCGCAGCATCACGGGCACGGGCCGGTAGCGCAGCACGTTGCGTTCGACGCCGAGAGCCGAGACATCCCGGCTCACGCCGTACTCCGCGACCCAGGCGCGCTCGTCGCTCTGGGCGGCGGTGCGCACGCGGTCGAACTCCTCGAAGGGGAGCCCGGCCTGCGCCTTCTTGATGACGGATGCGACGTGCTCGGCGATACCGGGCAGCAGGATGTCGTTGCGGGGCTCGCGCTCGACGGCGTCCCACGAGCCGAGCGTGAGCAGGTAGTTCGGACCGCCGGCCTTCGCCGAGGGGCCGACCGTGGACCGCTTCCACCCGCCGAACGGCTGCCGTCGCACGATCGCGCCGGTGATGCCGCGGTTGACGTACAGGTTGCCGGCCTGCACGGTGTCGAGCCAGAGGGTGACCTCGGCGGCATCGAGGCTGTGGATGCCCGCGGTCAGTCCGTAGTCGACGCCGTTCTGCAGCTCGATCGCCTCGGGCAGGGTCGCGGCGGACATCACGCCCAGGATCGGCCCGAAGTACTCCGTGCGGTGGAACTCGCTGCCAGGCTGCACGCCGGTGCGCACGCCGGGCGACCACATCCGTCCCGTGTCGTCGAGCCGGCGGGGCTTCAGCAGCCACTCCTCGCCCGGCCCGAGCGTCGTGAGCCCGTCGAGGAGTTTGCCTCTCGCGGGTTCGATGATCGGACCCATCTGCGCCGCGGCGGACTGCGGGTACCCGACGCGCAGGGTGCGCACGGCATCCTCGAGCTGCCGCAGGAAGCGCTCGCTGCGCGCGACCGACCCGACCAGGATCACCAGCGAGGCCGCGGAACACTTCTGTCCGGCGTGCCCGAACGCGCTGCGCACCACGTCACCGACCGCGAGGTCGAGATCGGCGCTGGGGGTGACGATGATCGCGTTCTTGCCGCTGGTCTCGGCCAGCAGCGGCAGGTCCGGGCGCCAACTGCGGAACAACTGCGCCGTCTCGTACGCGCCCGTGAGGATGACCCGGTCGACCGCGGGATGCGCGACGAGCTGACGGCCCAGCTCGCCCTCCGCGACATCTGCCAGCGTCAGCACGTCGCGCGGCACGCCCGCCTCCCACAGCGCCTCGGCGAGCACCGCTCCGCTGCGTCGAGCCTGCGGTGCCGGCTTGAGGATCACGGCGCTGCCGACCGCGAGCGCGGCGAGCACGCCGCCGGCCGGGATGGCCACCGGGAAGTTCCACGGCGGGGTCACGACGGTCAGCCGCGGCGGACGATGGATCGCGTTCTCGACGGACTCGAGTTCGAGGCAACGCTGCGCGTAGTACCGCGCGAAGTCGATCGCCTCGCTGACCTCGACGTCGCCCTCGGCGATCGTCTTACCGGTCTCGCTGGCCATCACCTCGATCAGCCGCCCGCGATACACCGCGAGCACGTCCGCGGCGTCGCGCAGCACATCAGCGCGGTCGGCGCGCGCCGCCCAACCCGAAGCGGCGCGCACCGCCTCGCTCACGACCCGCTCGATTTCGGAGGCGCTGGTCAGCCTGCCAGATCCAGCCCCGAGCGTCGAGGTCGCGACTCTCCCCAGAACCGTGCTGCCCCACTCGCGGTTCGCCGCAACCGACGGGTCGGTGTCGGCCTCGTTCTCGAACTCGGGCGCGGATCGTGCCAGCGACGAGCGCTGCGGCACCCGGTGCGGTGCGGGCACGGCGTCGTCGAGCCGCGCCAGCGAGTCGGTGAACCGCTGCGCCTCGCGCGTGAAGATGCGCTCGTCGCTGCCCAGCTCGAACACGCCCGACATGAAGTTGTCGGTGCTCGCGTTCTCCTCGAGCCGCCGCACCAGGTAGCTGATCGCGGCGTCGAACTCCTCCGCGTGCACGACGGGCGTGTAGAGCAGGAGCCCGCCGACATCCCGATTGACCGCGTGTGCCTGGCCGGTGGCCATGCCCAGGAGCATCTCGAACTCGACGCGGTGCTCGACCCTGCGCTGCTTCGCCAGCAGCCACGCGAAGGCCACGTCGAACAGGTTGTGTCCGGCGACGCCGATCCGCACCGCGTCCGTGCGCTCGGGGGTGAAAGCCCAGTCGAGCACGCGCTTGTAGTTCGTGTCCGTGTCGAGCTTGCTGTGCCACGTCGCCAGCGGCCAACCGTGCACCGAGGCATCCACGTTCTCCATCGCCAGGTTCGCGCCCTTGACGACGCGCACCTTGATGCCCGCGCCGCCGGCCGCGCGCCGGCGCACCGCCCAGTCGGTCAGCTGCTGCAGCGCGCCGAGGGCGTCGGGCAGGTAGGCCTGCAGCACGATGCCGGCCTCGAGGTTGCGCAGCGCGGGCTGGTCGAGCAACCGGGTGAACACGGCGACCGTCAGATCGAGGTCGCGGTACTCCTCCATGTCGAGGTTGATGAACTTGGCGGTCGGCGACGCCGCGGCGAACTCGTACAGCGGGGTCAGGCGCTCCACCACGGTCTTGACCATGTCGTCGAACGCCCACATCGAGAGCTGGCTGGCGATCGACGACACCTTGATCGACACGTAGTCGACGTCGTCGCGTTCGAGCAGCGCGCGCGTGCCGGCCAGGCGGCGCGCCGCTTCTTCGTCGCCGAGCACCGCCTCACCGAGCAGGTTCAGGTTCAGCCGGATGCCTCGCCCCCGCAGCCGCGCCAGCGTGCGGTCGAGCGATCTGGGCGACGCGTCGATGACGAGGTGCCCGACCATCAGCCGGAACACCCGCCGCGCGGCCGGCACCACGACCCACGGCAGCAGCGGGGCGAACCCGCCCCCCACCGCGATCGCCGCCCGCAGATACCAGGGCAGGAACGACGGGATGCCTCGGCTCAACCTCTCCAGGTTGCGACCGGCGACGCGCACGTCTTCGGGCCGCACCACTCGATCCACGAAGCCGAGCGTGAACTCGAGGCCGCGCGGGTCCTTCAGCAGTCCGGCGAGCCGCTGCGCGCTCGCGTCGGCCGGGACACCCTCGCTCGCGGTGAGCCAGCGGCGCACCGTCGCAACGGACTCATCGCCGAGGCCGATCGCATCCGTAGCAGGCATGCGGTCGAGCCTAGCGACGCGATCCTGACAGAGTTCGCCGCCGGACGCGCGTTCTGCGCGTGACACCGGGCGCTCGCGCACGAATCCCGCGGCCGGAGCAATCGCGGCTGCGCCGCCGGTCGTGCTACGCCGCGGCGAGCACGCCCTCACGTACACCCTTGAGTGCGCCGGACCACGCGACGAGCTGGTCGAGCATCGTGTTCAGGCCTGCCTCGTGGTGCGGCACCGGCTTCATGGTGCTGAAGTTCTCGAAGTCCGTCAGCAACGAGATGCCGACTGCGGTGCGCACGTCGGCCAGTTGCAGCTCACCGGCGATCTGACGCAGGTGCTCGACGGCGCGAAGACCGGATGCCTGCGCGCCGTAGCTGACGAAGCCGACGGCCTTGTTGTTCCACTCCTTGTAGAGAAAGTCGATGGCATTCTTCAGCGCGCCCGAGGGGGATCGGTTGTACTCGGGCGTGACCATCACGAAGCCGTCGTATCCGTCGACCAGCTGCGACCAGGCCTTCGTGTGCTCGTTCGCGTACTGCCCGGCCGACGGCGGAATCGCTTCGTCGAGCTGCGGCAGATCGACCTCGAGCAGATCGATGAGGTCGTACTGGGCGTCGTCGCGCCTGCGGGCCTGCTCGAGTACCCAGTTCGCGACCTGGTCGCCGTTGCGGCCGGGGCGGGTGCTGCCGAGGATGATGGCGATTCTGAGGTCTGACATTGAAAGCCTTTCACGATAGTTGACGCGTCACACAAGTTCGAGGTCCCACTGTAAGCAGCCCTTGGGTGACGTGTCAACCACCTGTACACTGGTCGCATGGCGGATATCCTCACCGATGCTCAGAAGGCGCAGTGGCGCGTCTTCCTCACGATGCGCCGCCAACTCGACCTCACGCTCGAGCGGCGTCTGCAGGCGGGGGCGGGCATCTCCAGCGCAGACCACGAGATCCTCCTCGGCCTGTACGAAGCGCCCGACCGCATGCTGCGCGCCGGGCAGATCGCCGACCTCATCGGCTGGGAGAAGAGCCGCGTCTCGCATCAGATCTCGCGCATGGAGCAGCGGGGGCTCCTCAGCCGTGCAGAGTGCGGCGACGATGCCCGCGGCGTCTGGGTCCGCCTCGAACCCGACGGCATCCGCGCCGTCCTGGAGTCATCGAGCTGCCGCGCCGAAGCCCTCAAGGAGTACTTCTTCGACGTGCTGCAACCCGACGAGCTCGAGGTGCTCACGCGCGTTTCTACCCGGGTGCTCGACACTATCCATCCGCGAATCTGCGACGAGGCCGCGGCGCCGGTCACCGCGTAGGCTCTCGGCATGCGTGACTCCCGCGACGTCGTCATCGTCGGCGGCGGCCACAACGGGCTCGCCGCCGCCGCCTACCTCGCACTCGCTGGGAAGCGAGTAACCGTGCTCGAGCGCCTGGCCTACGTCGGCGGCGCCGCGATCTCCGCGCAGGCGTTCGAGGGAATAGATGCCCGGCTGTCGCGCTACTCGTACCTGGTCTCCCTGCTGCCGAGACAGATCATCACCGACCTGGGCCTGAACATCCGGCTGGCCCGTCGGCGCTACTCCAGCTACACCCCGCAGCCGGGCACCGATCGCGGACTGCTCGTCGATCACGGCGATCCGGTCGCGACCGCGAGCGCGCTGGGCGTCGACGCCCAGGCGTGGTCGACGTTCTACGACGGGACCGGCCGGCTCGCGCGATCCCTGTTCCCCACGGTGACGCAGCCGCTGCTCACCCGGGCCGAGGCGCGACGTCTGGTCGGCAACGACGCACTGTGGTCGAGCCTCATCGAGCGGCCGGTCGGCGAGAGCATCGAGGCATCCTTCTCACGCGATCTCGTGCGCGGCGTGGTGTACACCGACGCCCTGATCGGCACCTTCGCCCCGAACATCGATGCCACCCTCGACGCCAACCGGTGCTTGCTGTACCACGTGATCGGGGGCGGGACGGGCGACTGGGATGTCCCGGTCGGCGGTATGGGCGCGGTGACGGGTGAGCTGGCTCGCGCCGCCCGGCTCGCGGGCGCCGAGATCATCACCGACGCCGAGGTCACCGCGATCACGCCGGACGGAGAGGTCACCTTTGGCGACCGTACGATCGCCGCCGACTGGGTGCTCGCCAACGTCGCGCCGCTCGAACTCGCGCGGCTGACGGGTGCAGCCGCGCCGTCTCGGCCGGAGGGCGCGCAGGTGAAGGTGAACCTGCTCGTGTCGCGGCTCCCCCGGCTTCGTGACGCAGCGGTCGATCCGGCGGCGGCCTTCGGCGGCACGTTCCACATCAACGAGACATGGTCGCAACTCGATGCCGCGTATCGCGCGGCGGCGGGCGGCGCGGTGCCCGACCCGTTGCCATGCGAGATCTACTGCCACTCGCTGACCGACCCGAGCATCCTCTCCCCCGAGTTGCGCGCAACTGGCGCGCAGACCCTGACCGTGTTCGGTCTGCACGCCCCCGACCGGCTGGTGACCGCCGACAACAACGACGCCCGACGAGACGAGTTGCAGGCGGCGGTGCTCGCCAGCCTGAACTCAGTGCTCGCCGAGCCGATCGAGCCCCTTCTGCTGACGGATGCCTCGGGCCTGCCCACCATCGAGACGAAGACGACGCTCGACCTCGAGCGGGCGCTGAAGATGCCCGGCGGCAACATCTTCCACGGCCCGCTGGACTGGCCGTTCGCCGAGGACGACGCCGAGCTGCGCACACCCGCACAGCGTTGGGGTGTGGCCACGGAGCATCCTCGCATTCTGCTGTGCGGTTCGGGTGCTCGACGCGGTGGCGCGGTCAGCGGAATCGGTGGGCAGAACGCCGCGATGGCAGTGCTCGAGTCGGCCTGAGGCGGTCATGCCGCGACAGCCGCGCGCAACCCGGGCCATTCCGGCGCTCTCGGGCTGGCACGCCGGCCCGAATCGGCCGCACCGGCCCGCCCGGGCGAGAGAGCGCAAACCCCTAGTCTTTGCGTCATGACCGCAGCTCTCGCTGGCTCGATGCTCACCCCGGGCGACCCCGGCTTCGCCGAAGAGCTGCTCGGCTTCAACCTGACGCACACGCACAGGCCTCAACTCGTCGCACCCGCCACGTCGGTCGCCGACGTACAGGCTGCAGTCCGCGACGCGCCCGGGATGCACGTCACGGTTCTGGCGACCGGCCACGGAGCCGACACCCCGATCACGGACGGCCTCGTCATCACTCTGCGTCGCCTGAACACGGTGACGATCGACCCCGACGCACGCACCGCGACCTTCGGCGGCGGTGTGCGCTGGGCCGCCGTCATCGAGGCCGCCGCCGCGTTCGGACTCGCGCCGATCACCGGATCCTCGCCGAACGTGGGCGCGACCGGCTACCTCCTGGGCGGCGGACTCGGCCCACTCGCCCGCAGCCACGGGTTCTCGAGCGACTACGTGGTCGGCTTCACCCTCGTGGAGTCCCGTGGCGAGCTGGTGCGGGCGAACGCCGACACGAACCCCGACCTGTACTGGGCGCTGCGCGGCGGCAAGGGCGGGTTCGGCGTGGTCGTCGAGACCCGCATCCGACTGGTGGAGTTGACCACCATCTACGGCGGCTCCCTGATCTTCGCCGAACCCGACATCGAGACCGTGCTCCGTGGCTGGATCGAGTGGACCAGGGATGCCTCAGCCGACGTCACCACGAGCGTGGCCATCGTGCGCTTCCCGCCGCTCGAGGAAGTGCCCGAGCAGATGCGCGGCCAGACCGTGCTGATGCTGCGCTTCGCCTACCCCGGGTCGGCCGCTGAAGGCGAGGCGCTCGCGGCCCCCCTCGCGACGCTCGCCACACCTCTGATGGACACCATGGGCGAGCTGCCGGTCGCGCAGATCGGAATGATCCACAGCGACCCGACCGACCCTGCTCCGGGGTGGGGCCGAGGGATGCTGCTGAACGACCTCGACGCCGACTTCGCAACCGCGATCCTCGAGCACATCGGTGCGGGAGTGCCGACGCCGCTCATGATCGCGGAGGTACGCCACATCGGGGCGGCCACTCGCCGCGACGTGCCGGAGGGTTCCGCGGTCGGCGGTCGAGGAGCCGGGTACACGCTGCACCTGATCGGCGTGCCCGACCCGACCCTGTTCGGCGCGGCGCTGCCGGCCGTGGCAGACCGGCTGCAGGCATCCATCGCCTCTTGGATTGCGCCGGAAACCACGATCAATTTCGCCGACGAGCACGATCCGATCGACTTCCGGCGCGCGTGGCCGACGGAGACGTTCGAGCGGCTGGACCGGTTGCGCGCGACGTGGGATCCGCAGGGCGTCTTCGCCTACGGGCCGGCCCGCACGTAGGGTGCTGGCCGGCCGCGCTCGTGGGCTGTCACTAATGCGCGCGGTGATCCTGCACCGTCATTCGCGGGCCGAACCGCGGCTTCGCGAACCCGCTGGCCTCGATGAGCCGCATCACCCGCTGCCGGTGTCCCGCCCACGGTGCGAGCAGCTCGAGCATGCCGTCGTCGTCGACCGGCTGACCGATGAGCGCCCAGCCCAGGAGCGCGGGCAGGTGATAATCGCCGACGCTCGGCGAGTCGGGGTCGCCGTGCGAGCGCTGCGTCGTCTCGGCGCTCGTCCACACCCCGATGCCCGGGATGCTCCGCAGCGCACGATCGACCGCGGGGCCACCGCGCCCGATACCCAGTGTGCGCTCGAGGGATGTCGCGACCGCTGCGGCCCGTACGATCGCCGCCGACCGCTCGGGTCCGACTCCGGCGCGATGCCACTCCCATGACGGGATCCGCCGCCACACCTCCGGGCCCGGGAACACGCGCATCCCGGTCGGCGCCGGACCGGGCGCAGGCTCCCCGTACTTGCGCAGCAGCTCGCGCCACGACTGCCGAGCCTGCTTGCCGGTGACTTTCTGCTCCAGCACGGCAGGGACGAGCATCTCGAACACGGAGCGCGTGCGCAGCAGGCGCAACCCCGGATTGCGGTGGCGGGAGTCGGCGAGGAACGCGGAGGCCGAGACATCCAGCTCGTCCCAGTCGTCGCCCTCGCCGAGGAGCTCGGGCACCCCCTCGATCGCCCACTCGGCACCCGGACCCCACGCCGTGGCCTCGATGCCGTGCAGGGTCTGCCGCAGATGCAGGGTTGCGGCACCGGACGGTGCGCGCAGTGTGCGCCACACTCCGGCGGCATCGACCTGGAACGTCGGATCGCCGTGGCCGCGCCGCAGGGGGCGCAGGATGAGCGGCAGGCTGACCGGGTGCGCGGGCGCGTAGGTGGTGGTCAGCATGCAAGGAGCGTACGACGAAGGGCCCCGGCGCGAACCGGAGCCCTTCGTTTCAGCTGCGGATCAGCCGCAGGTGTAGGTGACGCCGTTGACCTCCCAGACGCCGGTGCCGAGTTCAGCACAGGTCTGCGCGAGACCGCCGAAGAGCGCGGCGCCGGCGACCACCGAGATGATGATGCCGAGCACGGTGAGCCCGAACAGGATCGCACCGATGATCACGCCGGCCTTTGCCGGTCCGTTCTTGTAGCCGGCCTTCTTGGACTGGTTCAGCGCGACGGCGCTGATGATGAGCCCGATCAGGTTGAAGAAGATGGCGACGATCAGGCCGACGATCCCGAGCGTCTTGCCGGGAAAGTCGGTGCTGGCGGGGGCGGGAGCGGCGGGGGATGCTTCGGTCATCTGTACTCCTGAAATGTGAGGCAGTTCCGCGAATTCACGGGTCGGGATGACAGTAGCGGCGCGGACACCTGCGCGGCAATGGTCGAATTCCGGCGCTCACTCGGTGACACGGCATGATGGAGGCATGAGAGTCGGCATCCTCACCAGCGGCGGCGATTGCCCCGGATTGAACGCTGTCATCCGGGGAGCGGTGCTCAAGGGCACCCAGATCTACGGCACCGAGTTCGTCGGCTTCCGTGACGGCTGGCGCGGCGTCGTCGAGGCAGACGCGATGCCGCTGGTGCGCCGGGACATCCAGGGCATTGCCAAGCAGGGCGGCACGATCCTCGGCACCTCGCGCACCAACCCGTTCGAGGGCGACGGCGGTGTCGACAGGGTCAAGCAGAACATGGCCGAGCTGGGGGTCGACGCGCTCATCACCATCGGCGGCGAGGGCACGCTCGCGGCCGCCAAACGGCTGTCGGATGCCGGGGTCAAGATCGTGGGCGTGCCCAAGACGGTCGACAACGACCTGTCGGCCACCGACTACACGTTCGGGTTCGATACCGCCGTCGAGATCGCCACCGAAGCGATGGACCGGCTTCGCACCACCGGCGATTCGCACGGCCGCTGCATGGTGGCCGAGGTGATGGGCCGGCACGTCGGATGGATCGCTCTGCACTCGGGCATGGCCGCGGGAGCGCACGCGATCCTCATCCCCGAACAGAGAACCAGCATCGAGCAGATCTGTCAGTGGGTGGACTCGGTCAAGGCACGCGGCCGTGCGCCGCTGGTGGTCGTCGCCGAGGGTTTCAAGCTGGACACCATGGATGACGCCCACTCCGAACGCGGGCTCGATGCGTTCGGCCGTCCCCGGCTGGGTGGCATCGGGGATGTCCTCGCCCCCGAGATCGAGGCACGTACCGGCATCGAGACGCGGGCGACCACGCTCGGTCACATACAGCGCGGCGGCACGCCGACGGCGTACGACCGGGTGCTCGCCACCCGATACGGGCTCGCGGCGATCGACTCAGTCATCCATGCGCGCTGGGGCCGGATGGTCTCGCTGCACGGCACCTCGATCACGCACGTGGCATTCGAGGATGCGCTGGGCAAGCTCAACACCGTCCCGCAGGATCGCTACGACGAGGCCGCGATCCTCTTCGGCTGAGCGATCGCGTGCCATGCTGGTGCCATGGCGCTGGCGGTGATCGGATCGGCCCTCGTGCTCGTGGCGGCGGTCATCCACCTGGTCATCTTCGTGCTGGAGAGCATCCTCTGGACTCGCCCGGCCGTCTGGCGCCTGTTCGGCCTGCGATCGCAGGAGCAAGCGGAGACGATGCGACCGATGGCCTTCAACCAGGGCTACTACAACCTCTTCCTGGCGATCGGCGCCGGTTCCGGCCTGGTGCTGCTCGGCGCTGGCGACCTCGCTCAGGCCGGACTGGCGCTGGCGATCTTCGCCTGCGCGAGCATGGTGCTCGCGGCCGTGGTGCTTGTCGCGTCATCGCCGAAGCTCGTCAGGGCCGCCGCCGTGCAAGGCGTCGCACCGCTGCTCGGGGTCCTTCTCCTCGTGCTGTCGCAGGGGGCGTGAGGTCAAGCCTCGCGGCGTGCGTAGTCGACGAGGGCCGAGATCAACGAGTCGGCTGAACGGTCCTCGGCGATCAGATCGACCGTGAGGCCAGCGGCGCGCGCGTCGTAGGCGGTGCGCGGCCCGATGCACGCGACGACGGTGGTCGACGGCAGAGGCCTCAGTTGCGCGGCGATCTGCCGAGCGACCGATCCCGAGGTCACCAGGATCGCGCCGATACGCCCGGATGCGACATCCGCCCGCACCCCGTCGGCGACGGGTACGCCCACCGTGCGATAGGCCGCCACGAACCTCACGTCGAGCCCGCGCTGGGTGAGTCCTGCGACCAGGTTCGGCTCGGCGATGTCGGATTGCGGCACCAGCACCCGGCCCCGGATGTCGTCAGCGGGCCACTCCTTCACGAGCCCGCGGGCGGAGTTGTCGTTGGCAGGCACGAAATCGACGCGGTATCCGGCGAGGGCGAGCGCGGCGGCTGTCGTCTCGCCGACGGCGGCGATGCTGGTGTTGAGAGGAATGTCCACACCGTGCCCGACCAGCACGTCGACGGTCGTCGCGCTGGTGATCACCAACCATTCGAACTGCCCGCGCTGAAGATCTTCCAGCGCCGTCGTCAGTGCGGACGGGTCGTCGGTGTTCGCGAAGTTGATCATCGGCGCGATGACCGGCACCGCACCGAGGCTGCGCAGGGTGGCCGCGACACTGTCCCCCCATTTGCCGCCGCGGGGAACGAGCACGCGCCAACCGCCAAGTGGTCTGGTCGGCATGCCCCTATCCTTCCGCGGATGCGGAAGGTGCGCCAATCGTGCTCAGTCGTCTCCGCTGAAGATCGCCCAGGCGACGAGGCCGACGACAACCCCGATCGCGGCGGTCGCGCCGACGATCCACGGCACCGGGTTCTGCTCGTACGACGCTCTCGCCTTCTCGACGAGTTCGCCCGCCCGCTTGGGCACGTTCAGCTTGTCCTCGATGGCTTCGAGGGTCGACTCGAGCTCGGCCCGGGTGCTCGTGATGCGTGAATCGATATCGCTCATACTGATGCCTTTCCGGTGCCCTTGATCGTGCGGACATCCTTCTTCACGGATTCGATGGTGTCGGTCGGGGTAGGCGGGAGACCCTTCTTGAGGCTTCCGAGGCCGATGAGGGCGAACACGACCGCCACGATCAGGATGGCCCCGCCGATGATCAATGCGGACGCCCATAGCGGCAGTACCGTCGCCAGCCCCGCGACCGCGGCGGCGAGCAGCACCAGCGTCGCGAAGAACAGGAACACGCAGGCCGCCACGAGCAAGCCGACCCCGATGCCGGCGCGCTTGAGCTTCTCGCTGACTTCGTGCTTGAACGATTCGAGTTCGGCACGGAACAGATCGACCACCAGCCGCGGGAGGTCGGAAAGAAGGCTGAACAGCGAGCGCTTGGGCGCGCTCGGCGGAGTGCCGCTCATGACCGGTCTACTTCTTGGCGGTGGTGCTTCGTGTCGTGGCGGGCTTCTTGGCACCCGACACCTTCGACACGACGGTCTTCGCACCATCGCTGATGAACTCGGCGACGTCGGGCGCCCTGTCCTTCACGAAGTCCTGCGCGTCGTCGACGCGCTGCTGAACGCGGGGGTCGTTCCAGAACTTCTGCGCGGCCGCCTTGAGCTCGTCGTAGCGCTGGCGCCCGGCTCGCGTGCCGAGCACGTAGCCGACGCCGAGGCCGACGAGCAGGAGGATCTTGCCTTTCATGGGGCTCTCCGATCATTTCCCGAATGGTCTGGGATCAGACTAGTCCGGGACCGCAACGGCACCCGGTGGGGGTCGACGCGGCAACGGCGGCGCGCTATAGTCCATTCTCCCGCACACATACCCGAAACGGAATGCGTCCGCCGCATCGCATCCGCGCGGTGGTCCGTTATCCGCGCGGGTGCTACGGCGACGGCGCGCTCAACAAGACGCCGCGCCGACGAGCGGGGCGGGCAGCCGACACCGGGGGCGGCGCGTGATCCGCTTCTCCGGATTTCTTCGTCGCTCACAGTGCGCTCGTCGCGCGTTACCGGGGCCGAACCATGGCGCTGACCGCGAATCTCCGGAAAAGCGCACTGGGCGAGTGCTCACGCAGCATTTGAGCCGCGCGCACAGAGCACGACGCGGTTCCGCGCGGCGCGATCTTGTCCGAGCGGTGTTCCAGCGACCGCGCGGACAACGGGAAGCGGCGGCTCGGCGGGTGTCAGGCGGGCAGTGAACGTGCGGCGGCCGCCGCGCGAGCCGCCGCGGGCAGCGCCGCCACGATCCGCTCGAGCGCCGCGTCGTCGTGGGCCGCTGACACGAACCACGCCTCGTAGACGCTCGGCGGCAGGCTCACCCCGGCGTCGAGCATCGCATGGAAGAACGGCGGGTACCGGAACGCATCCTGCCGCTGCACTCCGGCGTAGTCGCGCGCCGGGGTGTCGCGGAACACGATCGAGAACAACGTTCCAGCGCGCTGCACCGTGTGCGCGACACCCTGTGCTGCCAGAGCCTCGGATGCCGCCGCGGCGACCGCGGACGACGCTGCGGCCAGGCGGGCGTGAGCGCCGGCATCCGCAGCCTGAAGTGTCGCCAGCCCGGCTGCCACGGCGACCGGATTGCCGCTCAGCGTGCCCGCCTGGTACACCGGCCCGAGCGGGGCGAGTTGCTCGAGGATCGCCGCGGGCCCGGCGAGCGCGGCCAGCGGCAGACCCCCGCCGATCACCTTGCCGAACGTGACGATGTCGGCCTCGTACGGCTCGACCCCGTGCCAGCCGGTGCGACTCGACCGGAACCCGGTCAGCACTTCGTCGACGATGAGCAGCGCGCCGTGCTCGCGGGTGATGCGGCGGAGAAACGCGTTGAATCCGGGATCGGGTGTCACCACGCCCATGTTCGCCGCGGCCGCCTCGGTGATCACCGCGGCGATGCGGCCGGAGTGCTCAGCGAACGCGGCCTCGAGCGCCGCCTCGTCGTTGTACGGCACCACGATGGTCTGCGCGGCGATGACCGCGGGCACTCCAGCAGAGCCCGGGATCGCGAGCGTTGCCAGCCCGGACCCCGCCGACGCGAGCAACCCGTCCGAATGACCGTGATAGTGGCCGGCGAACTTCACGACGATGTCGCGGCCGGTCACGCCGCGGGCGAGGCGGATCGCCGTCATGGTCGCCTCCGTGCCGGTGGAGACCAGCCGCACGCGGTCGGCGATGGGTACACGCTCGAGGATCGCTTCGGCGAGCAGGGTCTCGCCGGGGGTGGAGGCTCCGAATCCGAGGCCGCGAGCCGAGGCATCCTGCACCGCCTGCACCACGCTCGGATACGCGTGGCCCAGCAGCGCCGGACCCCACGCGCCGATCAGGTCGACGTACTCGCGACCCTCGACGTCGGTGACGTAGGCGCCGCGGCCAGACACGATCGAGCGCGGGGTGCCGCCGACCGAACCGAACGCGCGCACGGGGGAGTTGACCCCGCCGGGGATGACGGCGCGGGCAGCTTCGAAGGCTTCCAAGTTGCTCAAAGTCGCGCCGCCATCTCGAGCGCGTAGTACGTCAGCACCGCGTCGGCACCGGCGCGGCGGATGCTCGTGATCGACTCGAGCATGGCCCGGTCGCGGTCGATCCAACCGTTCGCCGACGCGGCCTCGATCATCGCGTACTCGCCGGACACCTGGTACGCCCACACCGGCACGGTGCTGATCGCCGCCGCGTCGGAGAGCACATCGAGGTAGCTGCTCGCCGGCTTCACCATGATCACATCGGCACCCTCCGCCAGGTCGAGCTCGATCTCGCGCATGCCCTCGCGGCGGTTCGCCGGGTCCTGCTGGTACGAGCGCCGGTTGCCCTGCAGCGACGACTGCACGGCCTCGCGGAACGGCCCGTAGAACGCCGACGCGTACTTCGCCGCGTAACCGAGTACGGGGGTGTCAGGATGCCCGCCGGAGTCGAGCGCGTCGCGCACGGCGGCGACCTGGCCGTCCATCATGCCCGACAGTCCGAGCAGCTGAGAGCCAGCCGCAGCCTGCGCGAGCGCCATCTCGCGGTAGCGCTCGAGGGTCGCGTCGTTGTCGATCACGTAGCCGGTTGTCGAGTTCGTCGAGACACGAAGCACTCCGCAGTGCCCGTGGTCGGTGAACTCGTCGAGGCACAGGTCGGTCTGCACGATGAGGGCGTCGCCGGCTTCGGCCCGTGCGACTTCGGTGGCGACGTTGAGGATGCCGTCCGGGTCGGTGGCGCCCGACCCGACTGCGTCCTTGATCTGCGGGATGCCGAAGAGCATCACCCCGCCAAGGCCGGCGGCCGAGGCATCCGCAATCGCCGCCTTGAGGGAGTCGAGCGTGTGCTGCACCACGCCGGGCATCGAGGAGATCGGCACCGGCTGCGTGGCCCCCTCGCGCACGAACAGCGGGAGGATCAACTCGGCGGGGTGCACTCGCGTCTCGGCGACCAGGCGGCGCATCGCCGCTGTGGCGCGCAGGCGGCGGGGGCGGGCGATCACAGCAGCGCCTCCGCGCCGAGTTGGCGCAGCTCGGTCGCGACGCGGGTGGCGAGCTCGTCGGCGGGGTCGGGGGAGTCGTCGAGGTAGAGCGCGTGCGAGCTCGTGACGAAGCTCGAGCCGTCGGTGGCGTAAACCCGCGCGGTGAGAAACAGCAGGCCGTCGTCGATCTGGGCCTGCGCGCCGATCGGCGCGGTGCAGCCCGCCTCGAGCAGCCCGAGCACCGTGCGCTCGGCCGTCGCGGTGGTACGCGACGGCGTGTGGTCGAGGGATGCCACGAGAGCCTCATCCCCCGCACGCACCTCGATCGCGAGCGCACCCTGCCCGGGCGCCGTCGGCCACTCCAGGGCTTGCGTGATCGCGTCGGTGCGTCCGAGCCGGGCGAGGCCGGCCACCGCGAGCACGACCGCGTCGAGGCGCTGTGCTGAACCTGTCGAAGCATCAGCACCTACCCGACCGAGGCGCGTGTCGACATTGCCGCGGATGTCGAGCACCTCGAGGTCGGGTCGCCGCGAGCGCAACTGGGCGACGCGGCGCGGGGAGCCGGTGCCCACCCGCGCGCCCTCCGGCAGGGTTTCGAGCGTGAGACCATCGCGGGCGCACAGGGCGTCACGGGCATCCGCTCGTTTCGGCACCGCGCCGAGCGACAGCCCGGGTGCCGGCGCGGTCGGCAGGTCTTTCAGGGAGTGCACCACGGCATCCACCTCCCCAGCCAGCAGCGCCTCGCGCAGGGCGCTCGCGAAGACGCCGGTGCCGCCGATCTCGGCCAGCGACTCGCTCGAGCGGTCGCCCTCGGTGGAGATGACGACGAGCTCGGCACCGAGCCGCTCGGCGACCGGGGATGCCTGCGCCATCGCGAGCGCGGAGCCACGAGTCCCGAGTCTCACGGCGCCAGTCCCGCCGCCGCCGGCCTGAACCCGAGGCGGATGTTCTCGCAACAGCCAGGACGGCACACGTCGTACCACGGGCCGAGATCCGTCAGCGCGGGCCGCCGGGCTACGGGAACGCCGTCACGCCGCTCCAGCGCGAGGTCGATCAGCCCCGACACGAACGCGGCGTGCACGCCGGGCGTCGGCGCCCGAACCGCGGTCATCCCGTGCTCGCGCGCCGTCTCGAGAGCCTCGGTGTCGAGATCCCACTTGACCTCCATGTGGTCGGAGATGAACCCGAGCGGCACGATCACCAGGCCGTCGACGCCGTCCGCGGCGAGCTCGGCGATGCGGTCGTTGATGTCGGGCTCCAGCCACGGCTGGCTCGGCGGGCCGGAGCGCGACTGGTACACGAGGTCCCACGGCACGCCGGGGTGGTCGGCCATCAGCACCTCCGCGACGGCGAGATGCTGCGCGGCGTACGCTCCGCCCGGCCCGAGGTCGCGATCAGGTGGCCCCGAACGCACGGCGTCGTCGGTGGGCACCGAGTGCGTGGAGAACAGCACGTGCGGGTTCGTGGCGGTCGAGACATCCGCCAGTCCCTGTTTGAGGCCGTCGGCGAAGGGCTGCACGAAGCCGGGGTGGTCGAAGAACTGGCGCACCTTGTCGATCTGGATGACGCCCAGCAGGCCGGTCTCTTCGAGCGCGCGCGCGTAATCCTCGCGATACTGGCGGCAGCTCGAGTACGACGAGTACGCGGACGTGCCGATCGCGAGCAGTCTCGTGAAGCCGCGCTCGTTGGCTTCGATCAGCGCGTCGCGCAGGTACGGATCCCAGTTGCGATTGCCCCACAGCACCGGCAGGTCGATGCCGCGCACGGCCAGCTCCGCTTCGAGCGCCGCCTTCAACTCGCGATTCTGATCGTTGATCGGGCTCACGCCGCCGAACGCACGATAGTGATGCGCTACCTCTTCGAGACGCTCCTCCGGGATGCCTCGGCCACGGGTGACATTGCGCAGGAACGGGATCACGTCATCCTGACCCTCCGGCCCGCCGAAACTCGCCAGCAGGATCGCGTCGTAGGCCACGGGCACCTCGACGTGCTCGGGACCGTCCTTCGCGGCGTCGGTCGCACCCAGCACGGTCACGACAGCACCTCGGCGATCTCGGCGACCCCGATGCGACGGCCGGTGTAGAACGGGATCTCCTGTCGTACGTGCCGACGCGCGTCGGTGTGCCGAAGGTGACGCATCAGGTCGACGAGGTCGACCAGCTCCGGCGCCTCGAGGGCCAGGATCCACTCGTAGTCGCCGAGTGCGAAGCTCGCGACCGTGTTCGCCAGCACCTGGCTGTACTCCGAGCCCTTGCGACCGTGCTGGCCGAGCATCGCACGGCGTTCGTCCTCGGGCAGCAGGTACCACTCGTATGAGCGCACGAACGGGTAGACGGTCAGCCAGGCCTCGGGCGCCTTGCCGCGCATGAAGGCGGGGGAGTGGTTCGCCGTGAACTCGGCCTCCCGGTGCACGCCCATCGCGTTCCACGTCGGCAGCAGGCTCGGCAGTGCGCGGCGCAGCGCGCGCAGCGCCCACTGCAGGTCTTCGGGCAACGGCCCGTGCAGCCAGATCATCAGGTCGGCGTCGGCCCGCATGCTCGACACGTCGTACAGGCCGCGAACCGTCACGCCACGAGCCTCCACGGTCGCGATCGCGCCGGTGACGTCACCGACGACATTCGCAGCGTGCGGGTCGCGCCGCAGCACCGCCCACAGTGCGTAGCCGAGGGGCTGCTCGTCGGTCATGGTTCCATCCTCACGGTCGGTGTTCCAGCTGCGTATCGAGGATGCGTTGCGCTGCATCCTCGGCCTGACGCACGATCCCGGCCAGGCCGGGTGCGGTCGCGGTCTCGCCGACGAGGCTGACCCCCGGCGGTGCGGTCTGGGGCTCGGGCCGGGTCCAGACGACCCGGGCGAAGTCGACCACCGTCAGGTCGACGCCGAGCAGAGCACGCGCATCGGCGGCTGCGGCGGTCTCGAGCTCGTGCGGTTCCGCATCGTACGAGAGTCGCAGCACGTGCCGGCCCGCCGCGCGCTCTCGCAGCCACTCCCACTTCGCGGTCGAGTGGGTGAGGGCGCGAGCCCGCCCGCCGCCGCCGACGAGCACGCCGGTACCTCGGGGGTTCGCGTCGAGCTCGGGCGCGTCGACGACGAGCGTCGCGAGGGTCACGGTGCGCCCGCCCGGCTGCAACGGGGCGGCCAGTACGACGTGGCCGTCGAGGTCGTCCAGCTCCTCCAGCGCCGTCACGCGCCGGTTGCGCTCCAGCCCGACCTCCAGCGACTCCAGGTCGGCGAGCAACTCGACCACCAGCCGGTTGACGCCACCGCGGATGCCCGCCACCGCCGCCCCGGCTGGCGCGGCCTCGCGCAGCGAACGCACCGCAGCCGCCAGCGAGCCCTCCTTCGCGAGCGCCGCCCGCAGGCCCGGCACCCGGTCGATCGGGATGTCGTCGGGCGCGGACGAGTACACCCCTCGCGCCACCGGGTCGACGAGTCGCTCGAGCACCCCGCGGCCCATCCGGCGGCGAACCAGATGGCCGAGGGTCTCCGACTTCCGCGTCCAAACAGAGGGGATGACCGCGTCGAGCTGCGCGCGCAGACCCGCGCGGGTGCCGACCACGCGCAGCACGTCGGCGGCCAGTGGTGTCCCGGGGATCCCGAGCAGCCCGGTGGCCGGCAGCGGTACAGGGTCCCCGTCCGCGGGCTGCAACCACGCGGGGGCGTCGAGCGGGGCCACGATGTCGTCCGCAAGCCCGAGCTCGCGGGCCAGGCCGGCCACAGCGCCGCCGCGGGTGGCGAACGACTCGGCCCCGGCATCCAGGTCCAGTCCGCCGACGCGGTGCGAGGCGACGGTGCCGCCGAAGCGATCGCTGCCTTCCAGCACCGTTACGCTGCAGCCTCGCAACGCGAGGCGTCGGGCGACCACGAGGCCCGCGATGCCGCCGCCGACGACGGTGACGTCAACCACCGTGCACCAGCTCGACGATACGGGTGAGCACGTCGGGGTCGGTCTCGGGCGGCACCCCATGCCCGAGATTGAGCACGTGTGCCGGAGCCGCGCGCCCGCGCTCGATCACGTCGGCGACGTGCCGCTCGAGCACGCTCCACGGTGCCCCCAGCAGCGCCGGATCGAGGTTTCCCTGCACCGGCACCTCGTTGCGCAGCCGCCGCGACGCCTCGTCGAGCGGGGTGCGCCAGTCGACGCCGATGACATCGGCGCCGACTGCGCGCATGGCCACCAGCAGGTCGCCAGTGCCGACGCCGAAGTGCACTCTCGGCACGTCGAGTCCGCGCAGGTGCGACAGCGCGCGCGCCGAGTGCGGCGCCACCCGGCGCACGTACTGCTGTTCGGAGAGGGAGCCGGCCCACGAGTCGAACAGCTGCGCGGCGGATGCTCCGGCCAGCACCTGCGCTCTCAGGAACTCGCCGGTCACGTCGGCACACCAGTTGAGCAGCGTCGCCCAGGAGTGCGGGTCGCTGACCATCATCGTGCGCGCCCGCAGCTGGTCTTTCGACGGCCCACCCTCGACGAGGTACGACGCGAGCGTGAAGGGCGCTCCGGCGAACCCGATGAGCGGTGTGGGCCCGAGCTCGGCGACGGTTCTGGCGACGGCCTCCGTGATCGGCGCGAGTGTCGCGGGGTCGATGGGTCGCAGCGCGATCACGTCGGCCGCGGAGCGGATCGGGTTCGCGAACACCGGACCGCGGCCAGGCACGATCTCGACGTCGAGCCCGGCCAGCTTCAGCGGGATGACGATGTCGCTGAAGAAGATGGCCGCGTCCACGCCGTGCCGACGCACCGGTTGCAGCGTGATCTCACTGGCGAGTTCTGGGGTCAGACAGGCATCCAGCATCGCATTGCCGACCCGCAACTCGCGGTACTCGGGCAGTGAGCGACCGGCCTGCCGCATGAACCAGACCGGTGGTGTCGCTGGCCGATCCCCGCGGTATGCCCGCACCAGGTCAGCGTTGGTGGTGCGCCCATGGACGAGGGGATGATCAGTGGGCAGCGACACGGGTTAAGATTAGAACGTGCTCCTGTGCCTCTCCTCCAGCCACCGGAACGCGACTCTCGAACTCCTGGAACGCCTGTCGATCGTCGCGCCTGACGCGACTGCATCCCTCGTCGCATCCAGTCCCTTCGTCTCCGGTGCCGTCGTGCTCGCCACCTGCAATCGCTTCGAGGCCTACCTCGACATCGACGAGCCGCTGACGGCCGCGCGCGCGGTCGCGGTCTCGTCGGTGCTGTTGGCACTGAGCGAGGCCGGCGAGCTGAGCATCGATGATCTGCTGACCTCCGTGGAGGTGCATGAGGGGGCGGATGTCGCGGCGCACCTCTTCGCAGTCACCTCCGGCCTGGAATCCGTCGTCGTCGGCGAAGACGAGATCGCCGGCCAGGTCTCCCGCGCTCTCGATCGTGCCCGGACCGAGGGCACCACCAGCCGTGACCTCGAGCGCCTGTTCCAGCGGGCGACGCGCACCAGCCGCGGGGTCAAGAACACGACGTCGCTCGGAGGCAGCGAGCGTTCGCTGGTGCGGCTCGCGCTCGAGCTCGCGTCGAGCCGGGTCGCCGACTGGGCGCGAGCCCGCGTGCTGGTGGTGGGCACCGGCCGGTATGCGGCGACCATGGTCGCGGCGCTCCGGGGTCGGGGGGCTCGCGACATCCGGGTCTTCTCACGTACCGGCCGGGGAGCGGCGTTCGCGCTCAAGCACGGCATCGTCGAGAGCGACGACTTCGACGTGGATGTCGTGCTGACCTGCACTGCGCTGACCGTGCTCGGGCCTGAGTTCTTCGAAACGGTCGAGCACCGTCGGCTCGTGATCGACCTCGGGCTGCCGCGCAACGTCGACCCGGCGGTCGCTCACCTGCCCGGCATCGAGTTGCTCGACCTCGAGACGATCCGCGTGCACGCGCCGCTCGAGGAGCTGTCCGCCCACGACGACGCCCGCTCGATGGTGCGCTCCGCCGCTGCGGTGTTCACGGCCGAGGCCGACGCCGAGCCCGCGATCGTCGCCCTGCGCACCCACGTCTTCACGCTGCTCGACAACGAGATCGCCCGCGCCCGCGCCCGCGGAGCGGGCGACGAGACGGAAGCCGCGCTCCGGCACCTCGCGGGGGTGCTGTTGCACGGACCATCGCAGCGGGCGCGCGACCTCGCCCTCCAGGGCCGCGGCGATGAGTTCGTCGCGGGCCTCGAGGCGCTCTACGGTGTGCTGCCGGCCGAGCGTGCGCGAGACGAGCGCTCCGAAACCGCTTAGCGTACCGCCCGGATCGGTGCGATCAGCACCGCACCGATCACCGCGAATACGGCTCCGGCCAGGAACAGCGTGGTGTAGTTGCCTCCACCCCCGATGCCGAGGAACACCGGCGCGATCGCCGGCGCGACCGACTGCGGCAGCGAGTTCGCGATGTTGAAGATGCCCATGTCCTTCGCCGCCTTGTGCTCCTTGTCGGGCAGCACGTCGGTGATCAGCGCCAGGTCGACCGCGAAGAAGGCGCCGATCCCGACGCCCATCACCGCTGCCGCGGCATAGAACACGGGGAGGGATGTCGCGAGCGCGAGCATCGTCAGCCCGACACCGACCACCGCCGCCGAGCCGAACACGAACGGTTTACGTCGGCCGATCCGGTCGGAGAGTCGGCCGCAGACCGTTGCACTCACCGTGAGCACGGCCGCGAAGATCACCAGCGCGAGCAACTGCTGCAGCAGCACGCCGTCCTCGGGTACCCCGAGCCGATCCGCGATGAAGTATGGCTGGTATGTCGTGTAGACCGCGAACCCGAGGATCACGAAGAACCGGCCGAACCAGGTCCAGCCGAAGTCGCGGCGTCCTTCACGGTCGATCGCGAACCCTCGCATGAATTGCGTGACCGTCAGTGCGGGCAGCTGGTCATGCGGTACATCGCGGGTGCGTGCCGCAAGCAGGATCATCAGTACGGCGCCGACCACCGCCGGGATGAGGAACATCAGGCCGATCCCGCCTCCCGCCGCCTGCACCCCGTAGGCCAGCCCGATACCCAGCAATGGGGAGACCTGCTGCGCGATGCCGAGCACCGCACTGACGCGTCCACGTTGCTCGAGCGGAACCTGGTCGGGCAGCAGCGCCTGCAGCGCGGCGAGCACCATGTTGAGCGCGAGCTGCGACAGCACCCACCCGATGCCGACGATCAGCAGGTTCGGCGCGAACCCGACGATGCCCAGCGCAACGACTCCGCCCAGTGCGCCCCCGATGATCCACGGTCGGCGGCGACCGAGCCGCGAGCGGGTTCGGTCGCTCAGCGCTCCCGTGACGGCGTTGGACAGGATCGCCACCAGCGCACCGACGGCCGCGATGATCCCGAGACTGGTCTCTTTACCATCCGGGTCGAGCTCGGCGACCTTGAACGCGAGGGTCGCGGCGACCGGCGTGATGAGGGCGATGTACGAGCCGACGTAGCCGAGCGCATACAGGGCGATGAACTGTGGTGTGGCCAGCTTCGTCGACGTCGTCGTCATGCTGTGAGGCTAGTGCACGAGGCCCCGCCACCCATCGCAAGAGAATGGATGTCGGGGCCTCGAGATTCGGAGCCGCTACTCGCTGACGAGCCGCCGCCGCACCAGCACGATCCCCGCGCCGACCAGCACCACGAGCGCGGCGAGCAGGCCGACCACCAGCCCGCCACCGACGCCCGTGAGGGCCAGAGTGGTCAGCTGGGTGTCGGTGCACAGCGCGCCAGACGGCTTCGGGATGAACGTGCGCTCCTGCGGATTTGTCCAATCCTGCAGTCCGCCCGTCGGATCGGCGTTCGCGGCCACGAAGGTGAGGGTGCCGCCCTCGACCGGGGCCGGGTAGGTGCCGTTGGCAATGTTGCCGGTGCCGTTGACGGTCCAGCGCAGCGGCTGGTTCTCGATCTCGCCGAGCGTGTAGCTGCCGTTGGCCGTGCAGGTGGGCTGAGTGATGGTCAGCGTCGGTGTGGCAAGTCCGAACTCCGGCAGTTCACCGCACACTCCGCCGCTCAATCTGGGGGGAATCGTCACTTCGATCGCGAGCGTGCTCTGACCATCCCCGAAAGCATGACCGGGGTCAGCGACCGCGATGACGGTGTAGCTGCCAGGAGCGGTCGGCAGCGCACTTTGCCAGGTCGCATTGACCAGAGTCGTCCTCGACAGATCGATGCCGCCCGGTGCGTCGCAGGTCGCGGGGGTCGTCACGATCGTCGCCGAGGCATCCTTGTCGATGCACGGTCCGGCTGACTCGAACACGTAGCTGTTCTCAGCCGTTCCGACCAGGGTGTAACCATCGCGCGCGAACGCTTTCACCGTGACCTTGGTCGGGAACGCCGTCACGTTGTACGTGCCCGGATCGGCGTCGTCATCGACCAGCACGTCGTTGACGTAGACCTCGTACCGCACGCCGGTCGCGGCGAAGATCTGGTACGTGGCGGTCGTGGACCCTGGAGCGCTTGGATCGCAGACCTGATCGATCCAGGTGGGGTCCTGGGCGACGGCGCATTTCAGCGTGCCAGGATCGACGGGCGTGTACTTCCAGGTCTTCGTCGCTACTTGGTACCCGTCGTCCGGATTGGCGTCAAGAAGCACGATCGTGTACTCGTCGTAGCCATCAGGGATGCCCGAGTACGACGTCTGCTCGATGATCACCTGATCGCCTCGCTTGATCTGCCAGAGCGCGCCGGGGACCTCGGGCAGGCTGATGGAGTTCTGCGAATTGACCTCGCAGCTCTTGACGGTGAACGTCGGTTCGCCGGTCGGGGTGACGCAGTCTGGCACCTCGAGGTAGGTCGACAGGTCGTTGTGCTTAGCCTGGTAGATCGGCGGCCACCCGATGTTGTCATTGGGATACTTGATCGTCGACGGCCACTTGAAGGTCCCATCCGGGTTGCTCTTCGAGTCGGGCCAATTGGAAACCTTGTCCTGCTGCACCGCCCACGTTTCGCCACAGACCTTCGGCGGCAGCGCCGCGGGGAACTCGGTGAACCAGTCGGTGCCCTTCTTCGTGGCGATCAGCGTCTGCTGACCGGAGTTCTGCCAGGAGGCGGGCTTCGTCGGATCCAGTTTTTGGTACAGGTACAGCGCGACCTCGTACTTGCAGCCCTCGCCCAGTGGATTCTTGGCCTCCACCGTTCCGGTGAAGGTTTTGGTGGTTCCACCGTCGGCGAAGGTGTAGCCCGAGTTGGCAGTGGCCACCACCGAGTACGCACCCAGCGCGGGCGTGTATGCGCTCCACGTAGCGGTGGTCGTGGGCTGCAGCGCCAGGAAACCGTCCTTCTCGCACGTCGGCGGCGTGTAGACGGCCTCGGCGGTAGCGACCCTCCCGATCGGGAGCGTGGCCTCGAAGCCGTAATTGTGAATCTCGCCGGACGCCTTGATCTTCAGCGACGCCGCGAGAATCTGACCGCGCAGCGGGTTGTCGCGGTCGTAGATCACGTCGGCCTCCGGCGCGAAGATCGCGCCGCCCATCGGCTCCGACCCAGTCAGCTTCACGGTCGAGAAGCCCGTGAAACTCCACAGCACGTGCCTGGCGAAGTAGCTGTCATCCGGGTTGCCGGTGAACTTCGGTGGAGCGAACGTGGTGCCGTCGTCCGTCGGCGAATCGGGCACGACATTGATGATCAGAGGAGTGCTCGCCGAGGGCACCACGCCGTGCGCGAAGTTGATCTCGGAATACGACAGCTGCGTTCGGGTGATGTTCCAGACGTTGATCTTGTTGGCCTGCAGCGTGATGCGGAGCTTGCCGCCGTCGACGACGCCAGTCGGGACCACGACGACGCCGGGATCTGCGGCCGTCAAAGTCTTGTAGTACGCGGCACGAGCCGCGGCATCCGAGAAGGTGGTCGCTGGGAACGCGGTCTGGAATGCTCCGGCACTCGCCGTGTATTCGGGAATGGTGTCTTGTCCCAGCGCGCTCGGCGTCAGAACATATCGGTTGACATTGCCGCGCGTCAGTCGCTTGTCTCCACCTTGAATGCGCATCCCGGTGGTGTCCGAGATGAGCGCCCGCCCCTTGAGGTCGAGTTTGCTGGAGCCAGAATCGATCTGAACCGTGCCGCCGACGAAAAGCTGGACACTCGCGGTCCCGTCGACGGTCGGCAGCGCACTGCCGTCTTTGTTCCCCGCCAGGTTGTAGGTCCCGAACGAGACGTTGCCCCCGGCCGCCACGCTGCCCTCGATCTCGCCGCCGCTGGAGCCGTTTCGCAGGTTCACGTCACCCTTCGTCAGAACGGTGAACCCATTGGTTGCAGTCAGTGGGTTGACGCCGTCCGTCGCGGCGACCGCGGGGGCGGAGATACCGACGACGAGTCCGGCTGCGGTGAGGACGGCTGCGGTGGTGGCAGCAACAAGTTTCTTGAACAACGGTCGATCTCCTGGGTGAGGGAGTCGAGCGAAACCGTCGTGCACGCGAGCGTTCGGGCGCACGCGAATCGGGTAAGGCTCGATCGCACCGTTTGGGGGTGCCGCGGGAATTTCGGGTTCCGCGCAGCGCGGTGCTGGTCAAACCGTAGCGTGTCCTCAGAAATGTGGACAAGGGTACAAATTGGGCATTCGTCACACCCAGAATGGGGGGCAAGCTCTTCTCAGTGCACGTACTCCAGCAGGTCGTACCCCACCGCGCGCATGGCCTCGATCACCCGCAGTCGCGATGCCAACCCGTCGTCGGTGAACTGCACCGAAACCGCGTACGAGACGGCACGCGACGACCCGCGGAGCGCGCCTGCCTCGGATCGCACCCCGGCATCCGTCCCGGTCTTGTTCACCAGGAGCGTCTCGTGGTCGGCGGTCCGGTGCGACAGCGGGTCGAGGCCGAAGGCGCTGGCCACCATCGACAGGTCGCAGTTCAGCGACAGCCACCCCATGACGCGCTGGCTGGTCGTCGCGTCGACGATCTCGTTGCGCGCCAGCGCTCCAAACAGCCAGCTGAGTTCTGCGGCCGATCCGACGGACAGCTGCGGCGCGTCATCCGGCCCTCTGCTGTCACGCACCAGGTCGAGCAGCGCGGTGCGCATCAGCCCGAGCGACTCGGTTCGGGCGCGCACGGCGCTCAATCCGACCTGACGCAACAGCACGTTGGTGGCGAGGTTGTCGCTCGACGCCCCGACGAGCGCGGCGAGGTCGGACACCGGCAGCGACGGCGCCTGCAGGTGCTGCCACACCCCCGAGTCGCCGACCGCATCGCGCGGGGTCTTGTCGAGGATGCCGAAGCCCGAGAAATCCTGGGCGGTCAGTCGCGCCGACACCTCGATGAGCAGCAAAATCTTTCCGATGGATGCCGTCGGCAAGACGATCCGGTCATCGATCGCGAGCAGCGTGGCACCCGAATGCAGGTCGACCGCACTCGCGGAGACCTGAGCGCCCTCGTACGCCAGCCGACCGAGCGCGGTGAACGTGGTGGAGAAGTTCTCGGATGCCCGATCGTGCGCATGCCGCGGCCCGCGCGGAGCGCGCAGGCGCTCTCGGCGCTCTCGTGTCCGAGCCGTGTCCACCACCGCGGTCGCCTTCTCCTGAGCCCCGCTAATGGTACGACGGGTTGAATGCCGGCTGTGCTACCAAATGGTGACGCGCTGCTCCGGTGCCAGCCACAGCGCATCCGGCTCGGTCACGCCGAACGTCTCGTAGAACTCGTCGATGTTGCGCACGATCTGGTTGCAGCGGAACTCGTTGGGCGAGTGCGGGTCGATCGCCATCAGGCGGATCGCCTCCTCGTCGCGCAGCTTCATCTGCCAGGCCTGCGCCCACGACAGGAAGAAGCGCTCCGCGCCGCTCAGGCCGTCGATCACCGGCGGCTCCTGCCCGTCCAGCGACAGCAGGTAGGCCTTCCACGCGATCGCGAGTCCGCCGAGGTCGCCGATGTTCTCGCCGATCGTCAGCGCGCCGTTGACGTGATGCTCGGGCACCTGTCGCGGCGCGAGCGCGTCGTACTGCGCGATCAGGGCCCGGGTGCGCTCCTCGAACGCGGCGCGATCCTCGGGCGTCCACCAGTCCACCAGCCGGCCGTCGCCGTCGTACTTGCTGCCCTGGTCGTCGAAGCCGTGCCCGATCTCGTGGCCGATCACCGCACCGATCGCGCCGTAGTTGGCCGCGGCATCCCGGGTCTCGTCGAAGAACGGGTACTGCAGGATCGCGGCCGGGAACACGATCTCGTTGAAGCCCGGGTTGTAGTACGCGTTGACGGTCTGCGGGGTCATGAACCACTCGTCGCGGTCGAGCGGCCTGCGGATCTTGCCGAGCTCGCGCTGGAACTCGAACTCGCTGGTGGCGCGCACGTTGCCGATGAGGTCGGCCGGGTCGATCGCCAGGCTCGAGTAGTCGCGCCACTTCACCGGGTAGCCGATCTTGGGCGTGAACTTGCCGAGCTTGTCGAGGGCGCGCTCGCGGGTGGCCTCGCCCATCCAGTCCAGGCCGCTGATCGAGCGGCGGTAGGCCTCGACGAGGTCGGCGACCAGCGCATCCATCGCCGTCTTCGCCGCCGCGGGGAAGTGGCGGTCGACGTAGCTGCGGCCCACGGCCTCGCCCAGCGAGCCCTCGACCAGCGAGACGCCGCGCTTCCACCGCGCACGCAGCTCGGGGGTGCCGGTGAGCGTGCGGCCGTAGAAGTCGAAGTTGGCCTGCACGAAGTCGCTCGACAGGTAGGGCGCGTTGCTGCGGATCACCTGCCAGGCCAGCCAGTCGCGCCAGGCGTCGAGCTCGTCGGGGTGCAGCAGCGAGCCGAGCCCGGTGACGAAGTCGGGCTGCCGCACCACGACCTCGTCGAACGCGCCCTCGGGGGCGCCCATCGCGGTCAGCCAGGGTGCGAGGTCCACCGACGACAGCGCCGCGGCGGCGGCCCACGCCATCGGGTTGTAGGTCTTCTCCGAGTCGCGACTGGCCACGTTGTCCCAGTGGTGGGATGCCAGCTGCGTCTCGAGCGAGACGATGCGGCCGGCGCGCGTGGCCGGGTGGTCGAACCCGGCCAGGGTGAGCATCCGCTCGACGAACCCGACATACGCCGTGCGGATCTCGGCGAAGCGCTCCTCGCGGTAGTACGACTCGTCCGGCAGCCCGAGCCCGCCCTGCTCGAGGAACACCACGTAGCGCTCGGGGTCGCCGGGGTCGCTGTCGACGAACAGCTGGAAGAAGCCGTGCGATCCGCCGCGCTCGAGACGGCCGGCGGTGGTGAGCAGATCGTCGATGGATGCCACGGCGGCCACCTCGGCCAGCAGCGGCTGCAGCGGGGTCGCGCCCGCCCGCTCGACCCGTTCCTCGTCCATGAACGAGGCGTACAGGTCGCCGACCTTGCGTTCCTCGGTCCCCGCGTCGGCGCCCTGGGACTCCTCGACGATGGCGCGCACCGCGCGCTCGGCCTCCTCGGCCAGGATGAGGAAGGAGCCGTACCGCGCCTTGTCGGTGGGAATCTCGGTGTCGGCGATCCACCGGCCGTTCACGTGCCGATACAGGTCGTCTTGAGGGCGGACGGTGGGGTCGAGGTCGTCGCGGGCGATACCGGAGGTCAGCTCGGTCATGGGTTCGAGCTTAGGCGTGCCGGCTCAGCTCTCGGGATGCTCGGCGCGATGCAGCAGCGCGTCGAGACCGAACTCGAGCCGGGCCTCGAACGGGTCGCCGAGCAGCAGCACCTTCACCGCGTTCAGCGACGGGTACTCGCTGCCGGCGAGCTCGTCGTCGAAGCGCGTGTCACCGTCGTCCAGCGCGGTCTGCTCCTCGTGCACGAGACCCACCACGTAGTAGTTGAGCGCGAGGAACGTGCGCACGGCCAGCAGCTCGTCGACGCCGATGGCGACCAGTCCCGAGATGACGGCCTCGCCCATCCGGAGCGTGTTGACCTGGAAGACGCGGGTGCGCGACGCGAGGTGCGCGCCGTCGCGGTGCGCCAGCAGCACGGCGCGGTAGCGGCGGAAGATCTCCTTCACCCGCTCGATCGGGTCATCGGCAAGGGCGGTGAGCGACAGGTCGGCGAGGATCGCGTCGGCCATCAGGTCGAGCAGTCGCGACTTGGTGCCCACCTGCGTCGACACCGAGTTGAGGTGCACGCCGAGCGCGCGGGCGACGCCCCGCAGCGTGACCGCCTCGACCCCGCCGTCGTCCAGCATCCGCAGAGCGGCGCGCACCACGTCGTCTCGCGTCGTGCGTCTGGTCGTCATCGGTGCTGTCCCCACCCGGATCGCCGGGCACTGCCCGGTGTGTGGCCTTCGTCATGGTAATTGATCGGTGGCGTATTGGTCGTTGACCAACTATAGTGATCGGCGGCCACAAGTTGGTCATTGACCAACCCCCTCGATCTTCAGGAGACACCACCATGGGAGCAGGACACGACCACGGCCCGGCGGCCGACGCCGCCGAGCAGCCCCGCGACTTCCGCCTTCGCCTCGGCATCGCCTTCGGTCTCACCGCCGGCATCGTCGTCGCGCAGGCGGTCGGGTCTGTCGTCACCGGCAGCCTCGCGCTGCTCACCGACACCGCCCACGCCAGCACCGACGCGATCGGCCTGCTGGTCGCGCTCATCACCGCCACGCTCGTGCTGCGGCCGTCCGGCAAGAACCACACCTGGGGCTTCCGCCGCCTCGAGGTGATCGCGGCGCTCGCGCAGGCGACCCTGCTGCTGGGCGTCGGCCTCTACACCGCGATCGAGGGCGTGCGCCGCCTGCTCGCACCGCCGGAGGTGCAGAGCACCGAGATGCTGTGGTTCGGCATCATCGGCCTCACCGCGAACGTCATCGCGATCATCATCCTCTCGGGCGGGCGTGCGGCGAACTTCAACATGCGCGCCGCGTTCCTCGAGGTGCTCAACGACGCGCTCGGCTCGGTCGGCGTGATCGTCGCCGCGATCGTCATCAGCACCACCGGCTTCCTGCAGGCCGACGCGCTCGCAGGCCTCTTCATCGCCGCGCTCATCGTGCCGCGCGCGTTCCGCCTCATGCGCGAGACGTTCGCGGTGCTCATGGAGTTCACGCCGAAGGGGCTCGACCTGGACGCGGTGCGCGCCCACATCCTGGAGCTCGACCACGTCACCGACGTGCACGACCTGCACGCCTCCACGGTCGCGACCGGCCTGCCGGTGATCACCGCGCACGTGGTCGTCGACGACGAGTGCTTCACCGACGGTCACGCCGCGCAGGTGCTCCAAGACGTGCGGGCCTGCGTCGCCCAGCACCACGACGTCTCGGTGCGGCACTCCACCTTCCAGATCGAGACCGTCGCCATCCGCGACGACGAGCCGGAGGCGACGCGCCACGACTGGTCGGTGCCCGAGGCCGTCAAGGTCGACTCGCCCGACGACGGCGGCGACCACACGGGGCACCAGCACTAGACCGTTCGAGTGGCCCGTCGCACGGCGGCGGGCCACTCGTCCGTTCAGCTGGTCGCACCCAGCCTGAGCGCGCTGCGCAGCGACACCGCCTGCGGTTCGCCGCCGTCGAGCAGCGCGAGGGCCGCCCGGCCGGCCGCCCGGCCCTTCTCGAGCGCCGGCTGCACCATCGTGGTCAGGTCGATGCCGACGGCCTCGTCGCGGCGGATGCCGTCGAAGCCCACCACCGCCACGTCGCCCGGCACCGTCAGCCCCAGCTGCTCGGCGGCGCGCACCACGCCGACCGCGAGCAGGTCGCTCTGCGCGAGCACCGCCGTCGGCCGGTCCGCCTCGGCGAGCAGCGCCAGACCGGCACGACGACCCGCCTCGATCGAGCTGGCCTCGGCCACGCGGCCGGCGAAGCTCGGGAACACTTCGGCCACGCCCTCCAGCCGCTCGCGAGTGGTGTGCACCGCGGTGCGCTCGCGCCAGTCCGACGGCAGCCGCGACGGCATCCGGTCGGCGTCCATCGGCAGCGCCACCACCGCGACCCGCTCGTGACCGCGATCGCGCAGGTGCCGGGCGAGCAGCGCCGAGCCCGCGCGGTTGTCGAGCTGGATGCCGAGCACACCGGGCATCGGATCGGCCTCGACCGCGACGATCGGCAGGCCGCGGCGCTGCAACACGGCGACCGTGTCGTCGAGCCGCGCGCTGCAGCCCACCAGGATCACGGCATCCATGGCCGCTGACGCCACGTCGGTGCGCCCGCCGGCCGCGTCGGTAAGCAGCAGCAGCGCTGCCCCGGCGGCGCCCGCCTCGTCGGCGACGCCGTCGAGCAGCGCGATGTTCATGGGGTCGCGGAACGCCTCGCGCAGCCGATCCTCCATCACCACGCCGACCACGCCCGAGCGGCCGCGGCGCAGCGAGGCAGCACGCGGGTCGGGGCCGGCGTAGCCGAGCGCCTCGGCCGCGGCGAGCACGCGCTCGCGGGTCTCGGCCGAGACCGGGCCGGCGCCGCTGAAGGCGAGGGATGCGGTGCTCGCCGACACCCCGGCCCGCGCCGCGACGGCGGCCAGGGTGGGTCGCGATCGGGTCGCGCCGCTTGCGCTGTCATCCATGGCCCCGTAGCCTATCGAATCGATTCGACCTGTCCAGCCCGATCACCGGAAGGCTTCATGAGCAACGCCGCCACCCTCACCCGCAAGCAGGTCGTCGCCTGGCGCAATGCCGTGTTCCTGGTGTTCGCCCTGCCCGGCGTGGCGTTCGCGAGCTGGGCCGGCAGGCTGCCGGACGCCCGGGATGCGATGGGCATCCGGGTCGACCAGGTCGGCATCCTGATCTTCGGCATCGCCGCCGGCTCGATCCTCGGCCTGCTCCTGTCGAGCCACATCGTGGCGCGGCTGGGTGCGCGCGCCACGATCCGCTGGGGCGTGATCGTCATCGCGGTCGGCATCGTCCTCGCCGGCGTCGGTGCGACCGTGGGACCGGTCTTCGCCGTGTGCTTCATCGGGCTCATGGTCTACGGCTTCGCCACCGGCATCACGGATGTCGCCATGAACGTCTCCGGCGCCGCCAACGAACGCGCGCTCGGCCGGTCGATCATGCCGATCTTCCACGCCTTCTTCAGCTTCGGCACCATGCTGGGCGCGGGCATCGCTGCGGCCGCCGCCGCGCTGCGCATCCCGATCGCCGTGCACCTCGGCGCCGTCGCCCTGGTGCTCGTGGTGCTCGTGCTGGTGGCGCTGCCCAGACTGCAGGACGAGCAGCTGATGCTGGCCGGCGACGACGACGGCGACCAGCCCGCCAGCACCTGGCGCACCCGACTGGCGATCTGGCGAGACCCCAAGACCCTGCTCATCGGCGTGCTGGTGCTCGGTGCCGCCTTCGCCGAGGGCGCCGCCAACGACTGGATCGCGATCGCGATGGTCGACGGTCATGGCGTGCCGAACGCGGTGGGCGCGCTCGTGCTCGGCATCTTCCTCACCGCGATGACCGGCGGTCGTCTGGTCGGCGTGCTGATGATCGACAGGTTCGGTCGAGTGCCGGTCCTGAGGGCGTCGTTCACGCTGGCCGCCGTCGGCCTGCTGGTGATGATCGTGGTGCCGAACGCCGTGATCGCCGCGATCGGCGCGGTCGCATGGGGGCTGGGTGCCGCACTCGGATTCCCGATCGGCATGTCCGCCGCCGCCGACGACCCACGGCGCGCCGCCGCCCGGGTGAGCGCCGTCGCCACCATCGGCTACGCCGCGTTCCTGGTGGGGCCGCCGGTGATCGGGTTCGTCGGCGAGGGCATCGGCATCCTGAACGCGCTGCTCATCGTGCTGGTGCTCTGCGCCGTGGGCGCGCTCGTGTCGGGCTCCGCGCGCGAGCCACAGCGGGCCCAGGCCGCGCCGGTCGACCCGTTCGAGGATCCCGCGCGCGCGTAGCCCGGCATCTCGGCCGTGCCGGCTCGCGGCGTCGACGGACCGCCGGCCCGGTAGCCTCGATCCCGTGCGTCTGGTGATCGCGAAGTGCTCCGTCGACTACGCGGGCCGGCTCTCGGCCCACCTCCCGCTGGCCACCCGGCTGCTGGTGGTGAAGGCCGACGGCAGCGTGCTCGTGCACTCCGACTCGCTCAGCTACAAGCCGCTCAACTGGATGAGCCCGCCCTGCACGCTCGCCGTCATGGAGCCCGACGACGTGCAGCGGGATGCCGGCGTGCAGCAGGTCTGGCGCGTCGCCCAGGCCAAGACGGCCGACCTGCTGGTGATCAGCATCCACGAGATCGTGCACGACAGCGCCCACGACCTGGGCGTCGACCCGGGCCTGCAGAAGGACGGCGTCGAGGCGCACCTGCAGAAGCTGCTCGCCGAGCAGATCGAGCTGCTGGGGGAGGGCCACCGCCTGGTGCGCCGCGAGTACATGACGGCGATCGGCCCGGTCGACATCCTGGCGACGGATGCCGGCGGCGCCAGCGTCGCGGTCGAGATCAAGCGGCGCGGCGACATCGACGGCGTGGAGCAGCTGACCCGCTATCTGGAGCTGATGAACCGGGATCCGCGCCTCGCGCCGGTCGCGGGCGTGTTCGCGGCGCAGGAGATCAAGCCGCAGGCCCGCACCCTGGCGCAGGACCGCGGCATCCGCTGCCTGGTGCTCGACTACGACGCGATGCGCGGGCTCGACGACAGCGACTCGCGGCTGTTCTGATGGTCAGCGCGTGATGCGCATCCGCAGCACATCGGTGCGCTGCAGGGTGATGCCGTACGCCAGCGCACCGCCCTCGGGATCGGTCGTCAGCTGTTCGGTGCGCAGCACGGGCACACCCGGCGCGATGCCGAGCTGCGCTGCGTCCGTAGCGTCGACCGCGATCGCCTCGATTTCAGTCGATGTGTGTGACACGATGCCCGGCACGTGACCGTTCAGCATGTCGAACAGGCCGGACTCCACGACCATCATGGGGGACGGATCGATCGTGACGCCTGCGATCAGGCTCGGGACGTGCTCGACCATGAGCGCCGACGGCACACCGTCGACGGCGAACAGACGATGGATGCGCCACACCTCGCTCGATGGGGCGATGCGGAGCGCCGTCGTGACCGCAGCCGGTGCGGCGACCTGCTCGAAGCCAGCAGCGCGCAACTCGACCTCGCGGCCGGCCTCGCGCACGCGGTCCCGATACGAACGGATCGCCGACATGCTGAACGACGACGGGCGCGGCGGTGCGACGAACGTCCCGACGCCCCAACTGCGGGTGACAGCTCCCTCGGTCGCGAGTTGACCCAGGGCTTCTCGGATCGAACTGCGACTGACGACGAGCTGCTCGGCGAGCTGCTTCTCGTTCGGGAGCTGGTCACCGACCGAGTATTCGGCCGAGATCAGCTGCCGCAGTTCAGCAACCGTGTTGAGCACCACGCTGTCACGCTTGGTCATTCGGTCCTTCTTCTACAGGCGCCCGTGCGCGGCTGGATCCTGAACGGTTTCTACCAGACCTCGCCCAGAACACGCATCGCGTTGCCGCCGAGCACCTTGACGATGTCCTCGTCGCTGTATCCGTGCTTCACGAGCCAGCCCGCGATGTTGCCGAAGCTCTCGCCGGGGTTCTCGAGGCCGTCGACGTAGTCGACTCGGGGATGGTCGATGCCGGTCGGCGACTTCTGAGCGTAGTTGCCGGAGTAGGCCTTGTGCACCGCGACGTGGTCGCCGAACATCGTGTCCGGACCGAACGACACATGATCGATGCCCACCAGGTCGACGCAATAGGCGAAGTGGTCCATCACGGAGTCGATGCTGTGCACGGGGTGCGCCTCAGACAGCGTCGTGTGGGGCGCGGCCTCGAGGCCGATGAGTCCGCCGCGCTCCGCGCAGGCGATGATGGTCGCGTCGTCCTTCATGCGATCGATCGGCCACACGCTGCGCGCACCGGCGTGGGTGATCATGACCGGCGCCTCGGAGTGCTCGATCGTCTCGAGACCGGTGCGGTCGCCGCAGTGCGAGATGTCGATCAGCATGCCGAGCTTGTTCATCCGCTCGACGGCGCGGCGTCCGAAGTTGGTGAGCCCGCCGTCGGCCGGCTCTGACAGTCCACCCCCGAGCATGTTCGACTGCGAGTACGCGATGCCCAACTGGCGCACGCCGAAGCCGTAGAGCATGTCGATGCGATCGAGCTCGTTCTCGATCATCGTCGAGCACTCGAACCCGGCGACGAGGGCCACCGTTCCGTCGCGCTTGGCCGCCTCGATGTCGGCGACGCTCGTCGCGAGACGCACGTAGTCCTGCTTCGCGAGGTCGGCAAGCCGGAAGCCGAGAGCGTAGATCATGTCGTCCCACTTCCAGCCGTGCTGGCTGGTGACGCAGGAAGCGCCGGCCATGAAGTTGTCGATCACCGCGGTGAGCCCCGAGTGGGAGAGCCCTTCGTACCCCGTGCGCTGACGACCCGTGCGGTTGTATCGCTTGATCTGCTCGCCGTCCTCGGGCAGCACGACGGCGTGCTCGTGCAGCGAGAACACGATGTTCTCGGCCATCAACCGGCGAACCCGCGCGGTCTGCCCCTCGTCGAGGCGGAGGTCGTAGGCCGGTACCCGACCGACCTGCGCGGCGAGCTCGAACGGCTGGTAGTCGGCGCCTGGCTCGAGGTAGGAGTAGGCCGTGTAACCGTCGTAGCCGGTTGCGCGTGAGGTGAGCGTCATGGGTGTTCCTAGCGTGAGAGTGCGGTCTCGGGCACGAGCGGGAAGTGGCACGCCACCTCGCGCGAACCCTCGACGGGGATGGGACGGAGTTGCGGTTCTACCTCGGCGCAGGTGTCTTGCGCCTTGAAGCAGCGGGTGCGGAATCGGCAGCCGCTCGGTGGATCCACCGGACTCGGCGGATCGCCGGCCAGCAGCCTGCGCCCGCCCAGGTCGCGCATGGTCGGGTCCGGGATGGGCACGGCCGACAGCAGCGCGTCCGTGTACGGGTGCGCCGGTCGGTCGTACACCTCGGCTCGGGGTCCGAGCTCGGCGAGGCGGCCCAGATACATCACGCCGATGCGGTCCGAGATGTGACGCACCACCGACAGGTCGTGCGCGATGAACACGTACGCGAGGCCGAGCTCACGTTGCAGGCGCTGCAGGAGGTTCACGACCTGAGCCTGCACCGAGACGTCGAGCGCCGAGACCGGCTCATCGCAGACGACGACCTCGGGGTCGAGGGCGAGGGCTCGCGCGATGCCGATGCGCTGTCGTTGGCCGCCCGAGAACTGGAAGGGGTAGCGGTCGAGGTGATCGGGGTTGAGCCCCACCAGCTCGGCCAGCTCCTGCACCCGCGACATCCATCTGGCGCGCGGGAGCACCTCCGGGTGGATCTGGAAGGGCTGCAGCAGGGTCTCGCGCACGGTGCGTCGCGGATTCAGCGAGGAGTACGGATCCTGCAGCACGATCTGGATACGGCGACGCATGTCGCGACGACGACTTCCGGAGAGCCGGTGCAGGTCCTCGCCACGGAAGCGCACCGATCCGGTCGTGGGTCGCTCCAGTCCGACGATGGTCCGCGCCAGGGTGGACTTTCCGCAACCGGACTCGCCGACGATGCCCAGCGTCTCGCCCTTGCGCAAGTCGAAGCTCACCGAGTCGAGCGCGCGCACCATGCGGCCGCTCAGACCGAAGCGGGCGCCCTTCGCCGGAAAGAACTTGGCCAGCCGGTCGACGCTCAGGATCACGTCGCTGTCGTCGATCGCCTCACGCTCGTCCACTGAGCACCTCCTCCCGTCGGTGGCACGCCGAGACGCGCGGCTGCCCTGCGACCGGCGGCAGCAGCCCGGGCCGTTCTGTGGCACAGACCTCGATCGCGGCATCGCAACGCGTGCGGAATGCGCAGCCGCCCGGCAGGTTCAGCAGGTTCGGCGGCGCTCCGGGGATGGCCCAGAGAGCGTCGTCGTCACGGTCGGGCCGCGGCATCGAGCGCAGCAGACCTCGGGTGTAAGGGTGCGCGGTCTCGCCGAACAGTTCGAAGACCGTGCCCTGCTCGACCATGCGACCGGCGTACATCACGGCCACACGGTCGGCGACCTCGGCGACCACGCCGAGATCGTGCGTGATGAGGACCAGCGCCATGCCCGCCTCGCGCTGCAGCTGCACGAGCAGCTCCATGATCTGGGCCTGCACCGTGACGTCGAGCGCTGTGGTCGGTTCGTCGGCGATGAGCACCTTCGGGTCGAGCGCGATCGCGAGCGCGATCATGACGCGCTGTCGCATGCCGCCCGAGAACTGGTGGGGGTAGTCCTTGGCGCGCTCCTCGGCGGCCGGGATGCGCACGCGCGTCATCAGCTCGACGGCTCGACTCCAGGCATTCTTGCGGCTCATCCCGCGTCGCACGCGCAGCAGCTCGGCGATCTGCCCGCCCACCGTGTAGACCGGGTTGAGGGCCGACAGCGAATCCTGGAAGACCATGGCGATACCCTCGCCGCTCACCTTGCGGCGCTCGGCGGCGCTGACCGTGAGCAGGTCACGCCCCTCGAAGACGATGCTGCCGCCGGTGACCCGCCCCGGAGGCGAGTCGAGCAGCCCCATCACGGTCTGCGCCGTCACCGACTTGCCGGATCCCGACTCGCCGAGGATCGCCAGCGTGCTGCCCGCCGTCACCTCGAACGAGACGTCCTGCACCGCCTTGACGATGCCGTCGCGCGTGCGGAACTCCACCCCGAGATCGCGCACGCTCAGCACTGGCTCGATCACGGTCGGCTCCCGTGGATGCCGGCGCGCGTCAAGAAGTCGCGCACTGTCGCCTGGAACCTCTCAGGCTCCTCCAACTGCGGAGAGTGACCGGACTGCTCGAACACCACGAGCTCGGCGTTCGGAATGCCGTCCACGATCGCTTTCGAGGCCTGCACCGGGGTGCGCCAGTCGTGACGACCGACCACGACCAAGGTCGGGCACGCGATCTCACCGAGCCTGCCCGTGAGGTCGAAGCGAGGCATGTTCTGCCCGAACGCTGCATTGTGCGTGGCGTAGTGATAGCTCGTCGCACGCGCCTTGCGCTCGGTCGCCGCAGGGTCGTAGCTGTGGTCGTACAGCGGCAGGATGCCACGCCAGTACCGCTCGAACTCGACGTTGTCCGCGAAACGGCCGGTGCCGATGCGCGAAATGGTCCATTCGTCGATCGCCACACGATCCGTCGTGCGCGCCCGCTCGATCGCGAGATGGTCGTAGTCGGTGTTCGCGGCCGTGTCTCGCAGGATCAAGGCGTTCACCCGGTCGGGGTGAGCGAGTGCATATTCCATCGCGAGGAAGCCGCCGTAGGAGCCACCGGCCATGATGATCGTCTGCAGTCCGAGATGCTCGCGGATGGAATCGATGTCGGCGACCCATTGCGCATGCGTGTATGGCGGCAGGTCCTCCGACTCGCCCGAACCGCGCGCGTCGAAGGTCACGATGCGGAACTCATCGGCGAACGGGCCGAACGAGCGCACGGGCTCGGCGCGGGAGCCCAGGCCCGGCGCACCGTGGTGCACGACGATGGCGGGCGCATCCGGCTCGCCCAGCACCTCGAGCTTGATGCGGGCGCCGTTGATGGTCTCGAAGCGCTCTTCACTGCGGACGGTCATACGGCGATCACGTTCTCCTCGAGAGTGCGCGGATAGCTGGTCAGTCGCTCGGGTCCGGCGGCGGTCACCAACACGGTGTCCGAGATCCTGTAGCCGGCGTGCTCGGGTACGTAGACGCCGGGCTCGCTCGACAGGATCATGCCCGGGGCCAGGACGGTCTCGTCGCCGTCCTCCACCCAGGGCGGCTCGTGCTGGGCGATGCCGATGCCGTGGCCCTGACGGTGGCGGATGTACCGCCCGAGACCCGCATCGCGGATCACGTCGAGGCATTCCGCGTTCACGGCCGCGCAGGTGCGTCCGACCTGCATCGCCGCGGTGCCCACCTGTTGAGCCAGGCGCGCGACCTCGAAATACGCACGTTGCTCGCCGTTCGGCTCACCGATCACGAAGGTGCGCTCGCTCTCGACGAAGCGGCTCGCGACCGCCGACCCGAGCGAAAGGATCAGGGTGTCGCCCACCTCGAGCCGTCGACTCGAGGGCAAGCCGTGCGGCCGGGCCGAGTTGCGACCGGCGTAGACGAGACCACCGGCGAGCTTCGTCGTGTAGACGACATGGTCGTAGTCGGCATACATCCGGTCTGTGCCGTACCCGATCACGTGCCGCGCGAGCTCGCCCTCGGTGGGCAACGCACGCCCGACGGCGAGCGCGGACTCGATCAGCGACCGGCCGGCGGCGAGCATGTCGTCGCAGATTGCGGCCGCCTGCCGGTGAAACACGATCTCCTCCGGCTCCTTGCGCAGCCGCAGCTCGCCGAGCAGCCCGGTTCGTTGCAGCACAGCGGCGGGCAGGGCCTCTTCGAGCCTCGTCAGTGCAGCGAGGGTCAGAGATCCAGTGACGCCGATGCGAGCGCGGCTGGTGCCGAACGACACGATGGCGTCGGCGAGGTGCTGCTCCGGCGTGCGCACACCCGGGTATTCGAAGTAGGTGCGCACCTCGGCGTGTACGCCCTGCGCGGCTGCATACTCGGCATCCAGTTCGGGAACGAGCGCGATCCTGCTGCCGTCCGCGCCGAACCACAGGTAGACGGGCCTTTCGTTCACGGCGTAGAAGAAGCCGATCAGATAGGCCACATCTCCGGGCGCAGAGACGATCACACCGTCGAGACCGTCGGCGGCCAGGCGTTCGCGCAACCGCCCTTGTACACGGGCATAGAACTCCTCAGGCAGTCGCATCGATCAGACCCCCCTGGTGCGCGGATCGCGCGAGTCGTTGTAGCGGATGCCTGCGATCGTCGCCGCGAGCACGAGCAGCAGGATCGCAAGCGACGGGAACAACGTCTGCCACCACGCCGTCGCGATGACGCCCGACCGCTGCGCGTTCAACAGGATCCGACCCCACGACCATGACGACGGGTCGCCCATCCCGAGGAAGCTGAGGCCTGCTTCCGAGATCACCGCGCGCGCCGCCTGCAACAGCACGCTGACCACGATGAGCGGCACGACCGCGGGCAGGATCTCGGTGGAGATGATGCGCAGCGGCCCCGCGCCGAGCACGCGCGCGCTGTCGATGTAGGGCATCGACGCCACTACGAGCGCATTGGACCTGATGAGGCGAGCCACCTCCGCCCACGACAGCACGCCGATCACGATCGTCAGGGTCACCACACTCGGCCCGGCGAGCGCCGTGACCAGGATCATCAGCGGAAGCAACGGCAGCGAGAGCATGACGTCGGTGAGCGTCGTCACGATCGGGTCGAGCCAGCGGATGTAGGCGCCGATCAGGCCGAGGCCGGTGCCGATGACGATGGCGATCGCCGACGCCGCGACGCCGACGATCAGGCTCACCCGGGATCCCCAGACGATCTGGGCGAAGACGTCCTGCCCGAGGTCATCGGTGCCGAACCAGTGCTGCGCCGACGGCGGCTGCAGGATGTCGATCCCGAGCCCGCTTGGCCGCTCGATGAACATCGGGCCGACGACGGCCATGACAACGAACAGACCCAGCACGCCGACCGAGAGCCAGCCCGAGGGAGCCGCGAAGAATCCGCCCCTGCGGCGCCTGCCGCGGCCCGTCGTCAGGGCTCGGAGGGATGTCGTGCTCGTTCCTGGTGCGCTCATGTGCGGATCCTGGGGTTGAGAAACATGGCGACGAGGTCGGTGAGCAGGTTGGCCATGACGACGGTGATCGCCAACAGCACGAAGGCGCCTTGCAGCATCGGATAGTCCAGCTGTTGCACCGACTCGTAGATCAGTCGGCCCACCCCCGGGTAGGCGAAGATCGTCTCGGTCAGCACCGCACCGCCGACCAGCGTGCCGAGCTGCAGACCCATCAGTGTGATGGCCGGCAGGATCGCGTTGCGCAGCGCGTGCCGCCATACGGTGCGTCGAGGGGTGAGGCCGCGTGAGCGAGCGCTCTTGATGTAGTCCTCACCCAGCACTTCGAGCATGTTGGTGCGCAGGGTCAGCGCATACGGCCCGACCTGCACCAGCACGAGTGAGAACAACGGCAGGGCCAGGTGTTGGAACAGGCTGGCATAGGCCGCGACCCCCCTGGTATCCGGATCGATCGCACCGCCGATCGGGAACCATTGCAGTGTGGATGCGAACACGACCAGCAGCAGGATGGCGACACTGGGCACGAACAGCGCGTTGCTGGTGATGCCGAGGAACTGCACCAGTTTGTCGACGAACTTGCCGCGTCCCACAGCGGCATAGACCCCCAGGGGGATGCCCACGACGACCGTCAGCAGGAACGCGGATCCTGCGAGCAGCAGCGTCCACGGCAGCCGCGCGAGCAGGATGTCGGCGACCGGCACCAGCTGCCGGAACGAGACTCCGAGATTGCCGGTCAGCAGTTCGCCCAGATACAGCAGGTATTGGATGTGCAACGGCTGATCCAACCCGTACTGCTCGCGCAGCGCCTGCTGCATCTCGGGGGTCATGTCCCCCTCGACGACGAGCAGGGTCGGGTCGGCGGGCAGCAGCCGGAGCAGCAGGAAGGTCACGGTCACGGCGATCCACACGGTGATCCCCGCTCTCAGCACCTTCTTGAGCACGTACTGCAGCACGCCGACCCTCTTCTCGTCTCAGCCGGTCAGGAGACCGGCACGACCTGCGCCAGCGAGTAGCCGGTCACCATCCCGAGCAGATCGCTGGGAGACGGGTCGAAGCCGGTGAACCGGTCTCCCCGGTACGCGAAGGTGAAGTCCTCGACGTAAAGCGGGGTGAGCAGTGCTTGCTCGTTGACGTACTCGTCGATCGCCTGGATCTTGGTGACGAACTCGGCGCGGTCGATGGTCGCCGCCGCGTCGTTGATGAGTGCATCGAGCTGCGGATCCTGCACCAGGTTGTAGTTGATCCCGCCAGGGTTGGACGAGAGGTATGTGCTGCGCAGCTGGTCCATCGGGTTGTCGAAAACTCCCCACTGCGACAGATCGATGTCGTACTCGCCGCCCGCGGTGCGGGAGAGGAACGTGTTGCGCTCGATGCATGCGAGGCGGATGTCGATCCCCGCTTCGCGAGCATCTTCCCGGACCACCTCCGCGACGCGCGTCAGGTTGGCGTTCGACTGGTCGCACACCATCTCGAACGAGAGGCCATCGAGGATGCCGTCACCATCGGCATCCGCGTAACCGGCCTGCTCGAGCAAGGCTCTCGCGCCAGCCGGGTCGAACGGATACGCCTCGAGGTCGGGATTGTCGAACTCCTCGAAGATCGGCGAGATCGGTCCGACCATCGCCTGGCCCTGCCCCTGCAGAATGGTCGCCCTGATCGATTCCGTATCGACCACCATCGACAGCGCCTGGCGCACGACCTGCTCCGAGAGCCCAGGGCGCTGGACGTTGTAGGTGAGATGGGCGAAACCGAGCGAGCCCACGGTCTCCACCGAGATGTTCGGATCGGAGGCGAGCGTGGCCTGCGCTGATGCGGGCACCGGCGTGCCCATCAGGTCGATGTCGCCATTGCGCAGCGCGAGCAGCATCGTGTTGACGTCGGGATAGATCACGTATTCGACGGTGCCGACAGCAGCCCCGCCATCGGGGGCGTACGGATAGTTCTCATTCGCCTTCAACGTGTACCGCTGACCACGCTCCACCGAGTCGAGCACGTAGGCACCTGCGCCGACCCAGTCCGCGTCGTTCGCGAAGGTGGCGACGTCGTCGACCTTCGAGAAGATGTGCTCGGGTACCACGCGCATCCAGAATCCGACACCCTCCGCGAAGGGTGCGTACGGCTGGGACAGGTTGAAGACCACCGTGGTCTCGTCGGGGGTGTCGATCGACTCGACCCAGGTCAGCTTCGCGGCGACGTTGCCGAGTTGGTTCTGCATGATGGCCTCGGCCGTGAACTTCACATCGGCACTGGTGACCGGTTCGCCATCCGTCCAGACGAAGTCGTCACGGAGCGTGAAGATCACCGTCGCGCCGTCGTTCTCGGTGGTGTAGCTCTCGGCGAGCTCTGGCACCTTCTGGGCGTTGCCGTCGATCCGTAGCAGTTGCGGGTACATCGCGTTGAGGATCCAGCTGTCGGTCTTCGACAACGATCCGAGCGGGTTGAAGTTGGCGACGTCGGTGGTGGTGCCGATGCGCAGCGTCGAGGCGCCGGGATCGGTGTTGTCCGCCGGGCCGTTGCCCTCGTTCAGACACGCTGTCAGCATCAGCGAGGCGGCAGCGAGCGCCGCGATCGCCATGAGGCTTCGTTTCAGTTTCATGTGATTACCAGACCTCTTTCAGGACTCTGAGCACGTTGGTTCCGATGACCTTGCGGATGTCGTCGTCTTGGTACCCGTTTTTGACGAGCCAACCGACGATGTTGGTGAAGTTCTCCGCGGGATTCTCCATGCCGGCCACATGGGGCACCCGCGGGTGCTCGATGTGGCCGTGTGCCTGACTGATGGTCAGGTGGCCGGAGAACGAATCGTGAAGACCGACGTGGTCTCCGAAGTTTGTGTCGGGCCCGAAGGCGACGTGATCGATGCCGACGAGGTCGACGCAGTACTCGAAGTGGTCCATCACCGACTCGAGAGAATGCTCGGGGTGTTCAGCGGACAGCGTGGTGTGGGGAGCCGCCTCGATCCCGATGACGCCGCCTCTCTCGGCCATCGCGAGGATGACCTCGTCGGATTTCATGCGATTCGTCGGCCAGATCGATCGCGCCCCGGCGTGCGTGATGAAGACCGGCGTGGCCGATCCGTGGATCACGTCCAAACTGGTCCGGTCGCTGCTGTGCGAGATGTCGATCGCGAGCCCGAGCTTGTTCATGCGCGTCACTGCCCGGTGCCCGAAGGCGGTCAGGCCGCCGTCGACCGGCTCGGCGAGTCCCGATCCCAGCTGGTTGGCCATCGAGTATGCGATGCCGATCTGGCGCACGCCGAGCCCGTAGAGGATGTCGAGTCGGTCGAGCTCGTTCTCGATCGCAGTTGCCGCCTCGAGACCTGCCACCAGTGCGATCTGCCCGTTGGCCTTGATCCGCTCCATGTCCGAAATCGTGCGGGCGAGCACGACGTGACCCTGTTTCGCGACATCCGCGAATCGCAGACCGAGGTCGAAGACCACGTCGTTCCACTTCCAGCCGTTCGCGCTGGTCACGGTGTTGGTTCCGTTCATGAAGTTGTCGAAGAACGCCGACATGCCCGACCGAGCCAGCCCCGCGAATCCCATCGCGTTGCGGCCCGTGCTGTTGTACTCGCGCAGTTGATGCGGATCCGCGGTGAGGATCTTCGGGTGCTCGTGGAGCGAGATCACGTGCTCATCACGCAGGATTCGAGTCACCCGAGCGCGCTGATCTTCATCGATGCCGAGCTCGTATTCGGGCGTGCGACCGAATTCCTCCGCCAGTTCGAATACCGCGTAGTCGACGTGTGGCTCGAGGTAGTCGAATGACGTGTACCCCTCGTACCGCGGGCTGGGTTCTTGCATCTCACTCCAGTGGTCGGACCTCTGATTTTCAAGAGAGTAGATGAAGTCTGACCTTTCGCCAAGCCTTTTCCTTGAAGATCGTGATCTGTAACACGGTGTTCACAAGGCCCCACGGCATGCGGCTACGCTGACGCGGATGCCGTACTCCGCGATCCTCATCGACCTCGACGGCACGATCGTCGACTCGGCGCCCGGCATCACGAGCAGCCTGGCGTGGACCTTCGAGCAGTTGCGCCTGCCGATTCCGGCCCCGGCCGAGCTGCTGGCCTACGTCGGGCCGCCGCTGCTGGACTCGTTCCGCGATCTGGCGGGATTCGACGCGGCGATGGCGCAGCGCGCGTTGGAGCTGTACCGCATCCACTACCTGCAGACCGGCGTGTTCGACGCGACCGTCTACCCGGGCGTGCGCGAGGTGCTGGCCGACATCCGCGAGCGCGGCGTGCCGCTGTCGCTGGCGACGTCGAAGCCCGAGACGCCGGCGACGCTGATCCTCGAGCATTACGATCTGACGCAGTTCTTCGACGTGGTCACCGGCGCCTCCGACGACGAGGTGCGCAGCGCGAAGGCCGACGTCGTGCAGGAGGCGCTGCTGAGACTGGATGCTCGCGGCGTCGACCTGACCTCGCCAATCATGGTGGGGGATCGGCGCCACGACGTGGAGGGCGCCGCCGAGCATGGCGTGCCGACCGTCGTGGTGCGCTGGGGCTACGGCGCGCCGGCCGAGGAGGTCGGGGCGATCGCCGCCGTCGACTCGGCCGACGAGCTCACCCGCGCGCTGTTCGGCTGAGCCTCAGCGGCGCGCTGAGCCGCCGTGCTGCACTGAACCCCCGCGTCACGCTGAGCCTCAGGGCCGCGCGATCCCCGGTGCGGGGCAGTGCAGTCGCGTCGCCGCGGTGGCGCTGCGTTCGATGACGTGCTCGTCCATCGGTCGGCCGCACAACGGGCAGACCTTCGCGACGGGCTCGGGCGGGTCGTCGTACGGGCCGACCTGCGCCGGGCCCATGTAGGGCAGCAGCGCGCGGTTCAACCGCTCCCACCATCGCCTTCGTTCGGACACGAATAGTTAGTATACTAATTAAATGCCGGATGCCGACATCCTCGCCCTCGACCGCCAGGTCTGCTTCGCGCTGGCCGCCGCATCCCGCAGCGTCATCGGCCTCTACCGCCCGGTGCTCGAGCCGCTCGGCCTCACGCATCCGCAATACCTCGTGATGCTCGCGCTGTGGGAGCGCAGCCCGCGCACCGTCCGCGACATCGGCGCGGCGCTGCTGCTCGAGCCGGCCACGCTCTCGCCGCTGCTCAAGCGGCTCGAGGCCGCCGGGCTGCTCACCAGGGCACGGAATCCGGATGACGAACGCGCCCTGGCCGTCGACCTCACCGACGCGGGGCGCGCGCTGCGAGCCCGCGCCGAGCTGGTGCCGGCACAGATCGTCGACCGGCTCGGCCTGGGGCTGGCGGAGCTGGAGTCGATCCGCGACGGCCTGACCGTGTTGCTGGCCGCCGCATCCGCACCGGCGGGTGGGCGCTGAGCTCAGCGCGCCAGCCGCTCCACGATCCCGGCGTAGAGCCGCGGCAGTGCGACCGCGGCCGGCACGATCGCCGGTCGCAGCGGGGAGGTCGCCGCGGCGACCAGCGCACCGGTCGTCACCCTGAACTCCCGGGTGATCGCCCGCCACTCCCGCGGGTAGTCCGCGCCCTCGGTGATCGTGCGCACCGCGGCCCGCGCCTGCGCGAAGCCCAGCCGCAGCCCCTCGCCGGTGAGCGCATCCACGTAGCCGGAGGCGTCCCCGACCAGCAGCACGCGACCGGCGCGCACTCGGCTCGCGCGCTGCCGCAGCGGCCCGGCACCGCGGTCCCCGGAGTGCGCCACGCCCGCCAGCCTCGACCGCAGCTCGGGCATGGTGGCGAGCACGGCATCCGGATCGGTGCGCGGTGGTGCCAGCACCGTCACCCCGACCAGCCGCGGCGCCACCGGGGTGACGTAGACCTCGGCCCCCGTCGCCCAGTGCACCTCGATCAGGTCGCTCCACGGCGCCAGCTCCAGGTGCCGGGTCAGCCCGAACCGGCGGTGCGCTCGCGGCGCACCGCGGTCGACGCCGAGCAGCCCGCGCACCGTGGAGTGCAGGCCGTCGCACGCCAGCATCCATCGCGCCCGGATGCCGCCGGCCGTCACCGACGCGTCGTCCTGTTCCAGCGCATCCACCCGCCCCGCGACCCGCACCACCCCGAGCGCGTCGGCCCGCGCTGCGAGGCCGCGGTGCAGCGTGGTGCGGCGCACCCCGCGTCCGGGCTCGCCGGCGAACCGGTGCTCGGCCGCCCGCGAGCCCTGCAGATACCGCACCCCCCGAAGCGGCATCCCGTCGGGGTCGACGCCGAGCCGGTGCAGCAGCGGCAGGGCGCCGGGCATCAGCCCCTCGCCGCAGGCCTTGTCGATGTCGCCGCGGCGCGGTTCGAGCAGCATGACCTCGAGCCCGGCCAGCCGGGCCTCGATCGCCGCGGCGAGCCCGATCGGCCCGCCGCCGACGACGAGCACGTCAAGCATGTCGGGCACCTCAGCCGAGCTCCCGCAGCGCCCGGTTCTCGACCGGGATGCGGAAGCGCAGCAGCAGCACCGCGTTCAGCACCGTGAAGGCGAGCGCCGTGATCCAGGCGGAGTGCACCAGCGGCAGCGCGATGCCCTCGACCACCACGATCACGTAGTTCGGATGCGTGAACCAGCGGTAGAGCCCGCGGTTCGCGATCCGCCCGGCGCCGGGCACCACGATCACGCGGGTGTTCCACTGCCGGCCGAGCGAGTGGATGACCCACCACCGGCCGGCCTGACAGGCGAGCGCGAGCACCAGCATCGGCCATCCCAGCCACGGCAGGAACGGCCGGTCGAGCAGCACCACCTCGGCGAGCGCGCCGAGCAGCAGCGCGGTGTGCAGCGCCACCATCCACGGGAAGTGCGCCTGGCCGTATTCCCGCCCGCCGCGCGCGAACGCGTCGGCGGCGTTGCGGCGCGAGACCACCAGCTCGACGATGCGCTCCGCGCCGGTCGCCAGGATGAGCGCGGTGAACCAGATCACGGCCACTCCAGCAGCACGAGCTCAGAGCTGACCCCCGGGCCGAGCGCGAACAGCAGGCCGTGCGTGCCGGCCGGCTGGTCGCGCACATCGGCCAGCACATGCAGCACAGCGGCCGACGACAGGTTGCCCGCCCGCTGCAGCACCGCCCAGCTGGGGGCGAGCGCGTGGGCCGGCGCATCCATCGCCGCCGCGAACGCCTCGAGCACGCGTGGGCCGCCGGGATGCGCCGCCCACACCCCCACGTCGGCGGTCGTCAGTCCGTGGTCGGCCAGGAACGCGGCCGTCTCGCCGGGCATGTGCCGCGCGATCAACTCCGAGACGGCGGGCGTCAGCACGATCTCGAAGCCGGTGCCGCCGACGTGCCAGCCGATCGCATCCCGGCTGCCGGGAAAGAGGCTCGACCGCGTGCCCGCGATCCGGATGCCCGGCTCCGGCCGGTCCGCACCGACCAGCACAACAGCCGCCGCGCCGTCGCCGAACAGCCCCGTCGCCACGAAGTTCGCCACCGTCGCGTCGTCACGCTGCAGGGTGAGCGAGCACAGCTCCACGCTCACCAGCACGCCGACCTCGTCGGGATGCCCGGCCAGGTAGTCGTCCACGCGGGCGAGTCCGGCGGCGCCCGCCACGCAGCCGAGGCCGAACGACGGCAGCCGCTTCACGTCGGGCCGCAGTCCCATCCGCTCCACCAGCAGCGCGTCGATCGACGGCGCCGAGATGCCGGTGACCGACGTGAACAGCAGGAAGTCGACGTCGACCGGTTCGAGCCCGGCGTCGTCGAGGGCGAGCCGCAGCGCCTGCTCCGCCAGGTCGGTGCCGTGCGCGATCCACAGGTCGTTCACGTCACGGAACGACCCGAGGTGCTCGTACGCCTCGATCGGCAGCACCGTGTGCCGGGTGGCGATGCCCGCGCCCGCGTGCAGCCGCTCGAGCACCGGCCTGCGGCCGGCGGGGCTCACCAATGGCGCCAGCACGCGGGTGATCTCGTGCTGCGGATACGCGTGGCGCGGCAGCACGGGTGCGATGCCCGCGATCCGGCTCATGGCGCGACGCTAGCACCCGCTCGCGCGCACAGGCCGGGGTTGACTACCCGCCCGCGCCGACGGCCTCGAAGCGCACGACCGCTGGGCCGGCGATCCGTCAGCGCGCGTAGCGGTCGCGCCCGGCGAGCAGCGCCGCCGCACCCTGCACCACGGCGGCGGCGAGCACCACCGCGACGATCCACTGCCAGGCGCCCGTGGCATCCAGCAGCACGCCGGCCAGGATCGGGCCGAGCGCCGCCACCAGGTAGCCGACGCCCTGCACCATGCCCGAGAGCGCGGCCGCGTCGTCGGCAGTGCGCGCCCGCTGCGCCATGAGGGTGAGCGCCACGACGAGGCCCGATCCGGATGCCGCGCCGGCGACCACGATCCACACCAGCACCAGCGTGGGCGCCAGCACGAGCCCGAGCATCGCGATCGCCATCAGCGCGCTCACCCCGCCGGCGACCGCGCGCAGGTCGGCGCGCCCGTGCATGAACACCGGCACCGCGAAGCCGGCGAGCGTGCCGACCACCTGCAGCAGGAAGAGATGCCAGCCGGCGGCGAGCGCGCTCACCCCGAGCGCGGCCTCGACGGTGGGCAGCCAGGTGATGAGCACGTAGAAGGTGGTGGACTGCGCGCCCATGAACACGGCGACCTGCCAGGCGGTCGGCGAGCGCCACATCGACCCGGCCGGGCGCGCCTCGGCGGCGACGGTGCGGGATCGCAGCGCACGCGGCGCCCAGATCAGCGCGCCCACCAGGGTCAGCACCGCCCAGCATCCGATCGCCACCCGCCAGCCGGCGAGCGAGGCGATCGGCACCGCGACGCCGGATGCCAGGGCCGCGAACGCGCTGAGCGACGCCGAGTAGGCTCCCGTGACCACCGCGATGCGCCCCGGGAAGTGCTGTTTCACCAGCGCCGGAACGAGCACGTTGCCCACCGCGATCGCCGCGCCGATCAGCACGGTGCCGATCCACAGCAGCCCGTTCCACCCGGGCACCGACCGCAGCACGGTCGCGGCGGCGAGCACGAGGAGGGCCAGTAGCAGCGCGCGTTCCTGACCGAGCCGCCGCGACATCCAGCCGACCAGCGGCGAGACGACCGCGAACGCGAACAGCGGCAGCGAGCCGAGCACGCCGAGCTCGGCGGCGCCGAGGCCCGTGTCGGCGCCCACCTGCCCGAGCACGGATCCCACCGAGGTGATCGAGGTTCGCAGGTTGGCGGCCACGATCAGCAGGCTCACCAGCAGCAGCACGCCGGACCGACGAACCATGAAGCACCTCCACAAACGACGAAACCGCCCCGGATCGGGACGGTTTCACCTTGCTGTGCGCGAGGGGGGACTTGAACCCCCATGCCCTCACGGGCACACGGACCTGAACCGTGCGCGTCTGCCAATTTCGCCACTCGCGCGCGCCGCCGCAGCTCGAAACTGCGACAAGCCAGCGTATCACGCCCGAGCGTCGCCCAGGGCGGCTCCCCGCCGAGCGGCTAGCATCGAGTGTCGGACCCGCCGACCCTTCCCACCACGAGGAGCGCCTTGGGCCTGCTGGACAGCTTCGAGAGAGGTCTGGAACGCGCCGTCAACGGTGCGTTCGCGAAGACCTTCAAGAGCGGTCTCGCGCCGGTCGAGATCACCAGCGCCCTGCGCCGCGAACTGGACACCAAGGCAGCCGTCGTCGCGCGCGACCGCATCCTGGTTCCCAATCGGTTCACGGTGGGTCTGAGCACCGCCGACTTCGAGCGGATGACCGCGATCGGCGCGTCGCTCAAGGACGAGCTGATCCAGCAGGTGCAGCGCCACGCCACCGCCCAGCACTACTCGTTCGCGGGGGGCATCTCGATCCAGTTCGTCGAGGAGCCGAGCCTCGGCCAGGGCATCATCGACGTGCGTTCCGAGAATGTGCAGGGCACCGTGTCGTGGACCCCGGTGCTCGACATCAACGGCAAGCGCTACCCGATCACGCACTCGCGCACCATCATCGGCCGCGGCAGCGACGCGACGATCACCGTCGAAGACACCGGCATCTCGCGCAAGCACGTCGAGATTCTGTGGGACGGCAAGCGCGCTCAGGTCAACGATCTCGGCTCGACCAACGGCTCGCTGCTGAACGGTCAGCCGGTCAATCAGGCGCCGCTGCCGACCGATTCGGTCATCGACATCGGCCGTACCCGTATCGTGTTCCGAGTGCTCGCCCAATCCGCGGACGTCGACCAGTTCTCTGACCTCCGCCATCCCCGCACGGAACGGTTCGATCGCTGATGGGCGAACTCACCCTCCTGGTTCTCAGGATCGCGTTCCTCGCAGTGCTGTGGGGGTTCATCTTCGCGATCGTCTACGCGCTGCGTTCCGATCTCTTCGGGCAGAAACCGCGACGGATGCCTCAGGCCGCCGGCCCCGCTGCGGCCCCAGTCGTCGCGACCCCAGCCGCTGCTCCTCGGCCCGCAACGTCTGCGCCAGAACCGGCATCCTCACCTCTGGCCTCTCGGCTCGTGATCACCTCGGGAGCCAAGGAGGGCCTCGAGATCGACCTTCCCGACGAGCAGCTCACGATCGGGCGCTCGAGCGAGTCGGGTCTGGTCATCCGTGACGACTACACCTCCACCCATCACGCGCGCCTGCTGCGCTGGCCGGAGGGCTGGGTGCTCCAGGATCTCGACTCGACGAACGGCACGTTCCTGAACGGTCAGCGCATCGTCGTCCCGACTCAGGTCCCGCTGAACACGACGGTGAAGATCGGCACGACGAGCTTCGAGTTGCGGCGGTAGGCGTGGCGGTTTCCGACTTCAGTGCGGCGATCTCCCACGTTGGCAAGATCCGCAGCAACAATCAAGACAGCGGCTACGCCGGTCGGCATCTCTTCCTGGTCGCCGACGGCATGGGTGGCCACGCCGGCGGCGACGTGGCTTCTGCGATCGCGGTCAAGCGCATCGCCGAGACCGACCGTGCGTACACGTCGGCCAACGACGCCGAGTTCGCTCTTCATCAAGCACTGCTGGCCGCGAATACGCTGCTCGCCGAGACGGTCTTCGACCACAGCGAACTGACCGGCATGGGAACGACGGTCAGCGGCATCCTTCGCGTCGGCGACCGCGTTGCGATCGCGCATATCGGCGACTCCCGCATCTACCGCTTCAGAGACGGCAACCTGCAGCAGATCACCACCGACCACACCTTCGTGCAGCGCCTCGTCGACTCGGGCCGCATCACGCCTGAGGAGGCGGCGGTGCACCCGCGCCGCTCGGTGCTCATGCGCGTGCTCGGCGACGTCGACGCGTCCCCCGAAATCGACACCACGGTGCTGCAGACCCAGCCCGGCGATCGCTGGTTGCTGTGCTCGGACGGACTGTCGAGCTATGTCGCCGAGGACAAGATCGTCAACGCGCTCTCGACGATCCCGGTTGCGCAGCTCGCCGCCGAACGGCTGGTCAAGGAGAGCCTCGACGCGGGCGCGCCGGACAACGTCACGGTCGTGCTGATGGACGTGGATGCCTCGCCGGAGTCGGGCAGCGATCCTCCTGTCATGGTCGGGTCGGCATCGGCTCCGCTCTCGTTCGAGCCCGATTCCACCCGTCGCCCGTTGCGGCTGCCCACGCTGCTGCTGCATCCGCTCAAGGCGACGCAACCCGACGACAGCCACTTCGAGCCGGAGTCCGACGA